>Ga0209737_10000008_pt1 | contig 197240 bp, 159 predicted proteins | sample TergutCu122P3_FD_187284 | JGI IMG/M metagenome (GOLD analysis project Ga0209737, IMG submission 187284) | Cubitermes ugandensis P3 segment gut microbial communities from Kakamega Forest, Kenya - Cu122 P3 (SPAdes) (version 2) | ecosystem: Host-associated > Arthropoda: Insects > Digestive...
GCCTTTGCAGAAGGGTTGGTAACCGCACATGCGGAAGGTTCTGCCATAATTACCGTGGCCACCAAAGATGGTAAATATATGAAGACGTGCACCGTAACGGTAGTTAGTGTGGAGCCTGAGTTGATACGGGTGGAAGGTGGAACTTTTACTATGGGCTGCACAGAAGAGCAGGGAGGTGACTGTAGAGACCGGGAATATCCTCAACATCTAGTAACGCTAAACAGCTTTTACATAGCTAAATATAGTGTAACACAAAAACAATGGAAAGCTGTTATGGGAAACAATCCAAGTAATGTACAGGGCGATGAATTGCCTGTGGTGGTTGTAAGCTGGGAAGATGCTCAGCTATTTATCACTAAGCTAAATGCTCTTACCGGAAAAAATTATCGTTTGCCCACGGAAGCAGAATGGGAGTATGCAGCACGCGGAGGTAACCAAACCAAGAGATATAAATATAGCGGTAGTAATGATGTTGATGAGGTAGCTTGGTATGCCGGCAATAGTCTTGATAAAATTCAGCCGGTAGGCACTAAAAAGCCAAACGAATTAGAAATTTATGATATGAGTGGGAATGTATCTGATTGGTGCAACGATTGGTATGGTGATTATACTGATGCCCCTCAAATCAATCCTACAGGACCTGTAAGAGGTACTCATCGCGTTATTCGAGGAGGTGGTAAAAGTTTTTCAGCGAGTGGTTGCCGTGTAACATACAGAGGTTTGGAGCCTCCACATGAGCACTATGCTAGTGTTGGTTTTCGTTTAGTTCATCCTTAGCCTGAATCGGATTTTTATTAAGATGTATGATAAAAAAGATAAACGAAATAACACAAATTCTAACTTCTGAAGTTTTACCTGACATTGGTTTGTTAATAGGTACAGGTGGGCAAATACTCTTTTGTAACGAGTTGAGTGTACATAGAGAAATATCGCAAGATTGGTTACCGCACTTGCATAATGTTTTGGTAGAAAAACTTGGTAATGAAGATTTTTCTTTTACGTATTGCGATGGGTTAGCAGGGATAGGCTGGTTATATGAATATTTGAGCCAAAGGAAAATGATTGATTATGATACAAACCTGTTTTTAGAAGAATTTGACAATGCTCTTGAAAAAACGCTTAAAGAAATTATGCAGAGGGACAACTATGAGCTCTTGTATGGTGGAGTAGGTATTGCATTCTATTTTATAAGAAGAGCTGCCAAGAAAAAAGAGCTGGTTACTGTATTGAACCAATTTTTAGAAGATTTAGAAAAAATAAGTACCCAACAAAAGGATGGAGCCATAAAGTGGAGGTCTTATTTAGGCGACCGTGAACCCCAATGGGGATACAACCTTTCTTTATCTCACGGCATGTCGAGTATTATTTCAGTTTTATCGAGAATGTATGAAATAGAAGGGGTTAATAAAGTTAAAACAGAAAAATTATTACGGGGAACCGTACAATATATTCTTGCCCAAGAAATAGACAAAGATAGATATGGTAGCTTTTTTCCAAGTTTTGCATTAGAGGATGTGCCGGAGATACATAAAAGTCGTATGGGTTGGTGTTATGGAGACTTGGGCATGGCTTCTGTTTTATATCAAGCAGGAAAAGCTTTGAATGAAAAGACTTGGATGGACAAATCTTTGGAAATATTTTCATTTGCTGCTATAAAAAGACGAAATTTGGAAGATAACTATATTGCAGATGCAGGGTTGTGTCATGGCACCGCCGGCATTGGGCACATTTTTTATCGTATGTGGTGGAACACGAAACTACCTCAATTCAAAGATGCCTAGATTACTGGTTTGAAGAAACCTTAAAAATGGCAAAATTTGAAGATGGTTTAGCCGGTTTTAAAGTCTATCAAGCACATGATGGCAAACCAACATGGCTAAATAAATACGGCTTGTTGGAAGGTGTAGCCGGTATCGGCTTGGCTATGCTTACCTATTACTATGAAATGGATCCTGCCTGGGATGAATGTTTGCTGCTGTCTTGACCTTCAATTTCATTTAAGAATCCGTTTTCATGTTACCAAAGATTTTTTAATACAATAAAAACAGTCATTAAGAGATAAAAACTTGACCTTTCAGTGGTTGTGCTATAGCCACAGGGACACTTGAAAAATAATATCGTTACATATTATATGAAAAAAACGTGTTTCTTTGCAGCATGATAACATACCATAAAATTCATAAAGAAGGAATCGTTTCTATCATCATTGCATTCTTTATTACGGTTGCGCCGGCTTGGCTTATTTTATACTTCTGTAAAATCCCGTTTTTACTTTATTTATTGATTCAAATAGTGGGTCTTTTCGTATGGTTTTTTGTTATTTATTTTTTTCGTGTGCCCGATAGAAGAACGAATCGGGACGAAAACGCCATTATTGCACCTGCCGACGGAAAGATCATTCAGATTTTGGAAGAGGTTGAAACCGAATATTTTAATGATAAGAGAATACAAATCTCCATTTTCATGTCGCCGCTAAATGTGCATGTAAACACATATCCTATTGATGGAGAAGTAGTTTATGTAAAGTATCATCCCGGAAAGCATTTGGTTGCCAGTTTGCCGAAAGCTTCAAAAGATAATGAACATAACACGGTGGTTCAAAAGCATAAAAACGGAGAAGAAGTATTGTTTCGCCAAATTGCCGGTACGGTGGCGCGCAGAATTGTGAGCTATGCTAAAAATGGCGAATATGCCGAACAAGGCGAAGAGATGGGCATTATTAAATTCGGCTCGCGCGTGGATCTTTTTTTACCGCTATCAGCAAAAATTAATGTAAAATTGCACGAAAAAGTACAGTCACAAATTACACATTTAGCATATTTTTCATAATCTTTCCGTATGCAACTCAGCATTGTCATTGTAAACTACAACGTAAAACATTTCTTGATGCAATGTTTACAATCGGTGCAAAAAGCTATTGCCGGTATGGAAGCCGAAGTTTTTGTGGTGGATAACGCCTCTTCCGATGATTCGGTGGAAATGTTGCAAGAAAAATTCCCGTGGGTAAATCTCATAGCTAATACAGAGAATGTAGGTTTTTCTTGTGCTAATAATCAGGCGATTAAACTTGCTAAAGGAGAATTTATACTATTACTCAATCCGGACACTTTAGTAGAAGAAGATACATTTGTGAAATGTATTGATTTTATGAAACAAACGCCGGATGCCGGAGCGCTGGGGGTGAAAATGATTAACGGAAACGGCGAATTTCTCCCCGAGTCGAAAAGAGCGTTGCCGATCCCTTCCGTAGCATTTTACAAAATATTCGGATTATCAAAACTGTTTCCGCGATCTAAAAAATTTGGTTCTTATCATCTTACTTATTTAGATAATGATAAAACGCAATCGGTAGAAGTATTGTCCGGCGCTTTTATGTTTATCAGAAAAAAAGTGTTGGACGAGATTGGACTTTTGGATGAAACATTTTTTATGTATGGCGAAGATATTGACTTATCATACCGTATCATCAAAGCCGGATACAAAAACTACTATTTGCCCGACCCGCGAATTATTCATTACAAAGGAGAAAGCACCAAAAAAGGAAGTATCAATTATGTGGTTGTGTTTTACAAAGCAATGCAAATATTTGCAAAGAAGCATTTTACCAACAAAAAATCGTTTCTTTTAACTTGGATACTCAATCTTGCTATATGGTTTCGCGCTTCTTTGGCAATCGGAAAGCGTGTAGCCGCCTCTTTGCTTTTGCCGCTTCTTGACATCTCCTTTATTTATGGAGGGATGTTGCTTTTAGCATTTTATTGGCAAACTCAAGTATTGGAATACAGAGACAGTCATTTTCCGGATTATTATTTTTTCTTAGTAATTCCTTGTTACATAGCAGTTTGGATTGTATCTGTTGCCATAAATAAAGGATACAAAAAACCATATTCCACTTTCAAAACCAATCGTGGTATTATTTTTGGCACTATTGTTATCTTATTGATTTACGCGTTGCTTCCCGAAACAATCAGGTTTTCGCGTGCCGTTACTATTTTTGGCGCAGCGTGGACTGCCATTGCTATGAATGGTATTCGTTATCTGTTGCATAAATTCAAATTAAAAGGCTATCGATATGCTGATTCCACAAAGAGAAGAGTTCTCATTATCGGCGATTTACCTGAAACGGAAAGAGTAGCCATAATTGCGCAAATAGGCAACCAAAAACCTGAAGCCATCTATACAACTGCAGATGCCGGTTCATCTGCCATTAAGAATCTTGTTAAAGAAAATAGAGTTAACGAATTGATTCTATGTTCAAAAGATATTAGCATAAAGAATATTATTTCACATTTTATAGAGCTAAAGACTTGCTCCGTATCTTATAAAATAGCTCCTGAGGGTGAACAGGCGGTTATTGGGAGTCGTAATATTCAATATCCGGTAGTTGGGACTGTTTTAAAAGAACACAGATGACACGGATGACGCTGATTTACACAGATATAAATACTGCCTTTTTTCTAACACTAAAAAATAAGTTTTAGTCTAAAATCTAAACTGCAATCTGCAAGTAAATACACCTGCTTTTACATGCTCCGAAAAGTCAAGAGGGTTAATTTTGGTAGCAGATTCGGTAACAGGAATTACATTGTCTTTTGAGTTGAAAGGCATATCATAAAAACACATTAAGCGTAAATTAGAAGTACATCTTACTAATAATCCGAAGCCTAAGTAGTTATAAGACAAATCGGTTTTGCGTGTAATATTTTCGCTCTTAATTTTCGTATTAGGATCCATGTAAGCATATTTCAACACCAAAGTAAGCGGCGTTTTGTAAATATCTTGCACAAAGTAGGCGTGTGCGCCCCAAAAATTACGAATGTGATTGTAAGAGGCAGCAAATTGCATGGCAGCAGCATTCGGAGACCTAAAGTTCCCTGCTTGCGATGGTTGTTGACCAAACAAAACTTCTCCGCGAATATTGGTGATTCCCCAAGAGGTTTGAATCGAAAATTGTGCATCCAAGCCGTAATATTGACGAATGTTTTTCCTAAACGGATCCACTTTTTCAGCATCCCATTTACCATCTTTAACTGTGTAAAGCATTGTATCAATATTTCTAACACTTCCATAATACATTGATGCACCTACACCGAACGTTACTTTTGACCATCCTTTGCCATAGCTTAAACGACCGATAAAATCCATTTTTCCGTTATCGGGAACAGCAATTCCGTTTCCGCAGAAAGCGCCGCCATCTAATTTCAAACCTTCTACCGGCGAGCCTTTAGGACCGGCAAGTGTTACCATAGCGCCCAAGTCTCTTTCATCCGGAAATAGATCTCCGTACAAAACTGTTCTTTCGGGGCTTTCTCTACGTCTGGATGAATAGGTAATTTCATCGCCAAAGGGTCTGTTGAAAATACCCACAGTAAGTGAAGCCACTTTTAACCATGGTTCGGAAACTTGGAAAAAGACATCGGTAAAACTCACGCCTCTTTCAGTAATATTTAATTGAAAAACGGCAGAACCGAACTTTTCTTCCCAAGCAAATCTGATGCGACCGCGCCGAACGCCAAAACGGAAAAAGTTGCCGGATTCTCCATCTCTGTCTTTATCATATTCTCTAAGCGCTCCTACTCTTGTAGAGGCAAACTCTTGCCCTACTTCAAATTGTGCTTGAACATAACCGGAAACTTTTAATTTTTTAAGTTTTTTAATTTCGATAGTGTTATTTTCTACACTTTCTTTAATTTCTTCTAATTCGGTTTTCACCGATTTTTCCGTAACTTGCTCGTTTTGTGCTTGCACAACGCCCATTAAACTACACGTTAATATGCCGATGCATGCTGATAATAAAACTCTTTTCATATTGTTTGTCGTTATCCTTCTTTTTTTGACGGTGCAAAAAAGGGAAGTTAATATTACCAAACTATTTCAACAAAATGTATTTTTAGTAAAAAAAATGTTGCAAAATGATTACATTTTTTGCGAAGATATTACATCATATCCGGTGGAAGTTGCATATCATCATATTCATCCTCATCCTTAGCATTAGGGATGGTGCGTTGCAATGAAGAAACCAAAGAACCGATCATTTTGGTCAATTCCATCATTTGATTTACGGAATGTTCTTTATCGTACTCATTCATAAGCCCTAAGCGAGTAGCAATTTCTGTATAAACTACACATTCGCGTACGGAGCTTTTCGCCATTTTCAGATAATAAATGAACTGCGGTTTGTTTCGTGCCGAACCTTCCGCAAGAAATAGCGCTATGCTTTGCGATACTTTTAGAAAAGGTTGTGCCAGAGTAGGTTGTTCTTGATTTGGAAATTTATTTACCACACCGTGCAACCAAGTAATGTAATCTAAGGCTTTTGCATAAATGCGTAAATCTTCAAATCTGAAGAAACTTACGGGAGTTTCCGGTTTAATCATAATAATTCAGTTTTAGTTAGAAAGTGCACAAAAATAATATTTTTTTAACATAGCTGCATTTTTTTGTTAAAATGGAACATTTTTTCTTTAATCCTTGCCATTTTTATCCCAATTTTGCTTTATAATCTGCATATTTTCCCGGTTCTGCTAATAAAACAAAATCTCCCTCTTTGGTTACCATCCCAATTGCCGGATGTTTTACTCCGTTAAAGAAAGTGGTTTTTACCATGGTATAATGAATCATATCATCAAAAATAATGCGGTCTCCTATTTCCAAAGGCTCAGCGAAAGCAAAATCACCCATTCCGATATAATCTCCTGCCAAGCAGGAACTTCCACCCAGACGATATACACATTTATTACTAAGATTTGGTTCGGTGGCATTAATTACAACAGGCTTATAGGGCATTTCTAAACAATCGGGTAGATGGCAGGCAAACGAAATGTTGAGCATGGCGGTTTTTATGCCTTTATTTTCTACAATATCTTCTACTGTGGAAACTAATACACCTGTTTGCCAGCCTACTGCCTCGCCGGGTTCTAAAATTACTTCTTTGATATTAGGGTAACGTTGTTTAAAGTCTTTGAGGAGGTTTATTAAATGTGCTACATCATAATCTTTTCTTGTAATGTGGTGTCCACCGCCGAAATTTACCCATTTGCACTCCTTAATAAGGTGTCCGAATTTTTCTTCAAACGATTTTAAGCAATTTTCTAATGCGTAACTATCATTTTCGCACAAGGTGTGAAAATGCAATCCTTCAATGCCTTCCGGTAAATGCGGCGGCATATTTTCTGCTAAAATACCCAAGCGCGATCCGGGGAGTGCAGGATTATATAAATCGGTGGTAACCTCCGAGTATTCAGGGTTTACGCGCAATCCGAAGCTGATTTTCTTAGGACAAGCCAGGGCTTTTTCACGAAAGCGAGCCCATTGGCTCAACGAGTTGAAAGTTAAATGACTGCTGTAATACAAAAGTGTTTCAAATTCCTCTTCTAAATAAGCGGGAATGTAAGTATGTGCTTCGCATTGCATCTCTTCTACAATAAGTTGTGCTTCATTTAAAGAACTTGCCGTAGCGCCTGATAGATATTGGCGAATAAGAGGAAATGAGTGCCAAAAAGCAAATCCTTTTAATGCGCAAATAATGGAAACGCCGGCTTCTTTTTGCACTAAATTCAATAATTGCAGATTGGCTTCTAAGGCTTCTTCGTATAACACAAAACAGGGTGAGGGTAAATTTTCGTAGTGCATAAATTGTTTTTTACGTGAGAATGCAAAATAATGCGTTTTTTTAACATAAAAAACATTAGTCTTTATTTCAACAATAAATGCCCTAATTCACTGTTATTAAAAAGTTCACAAAAAATCCTTATGAAAAAATTCATTTTCGTTTTAGCCCTTTGGTTATCCGTATTTTGTACATTTTCCCAACAGCCTTTTTCTATGGAAAAAGCGGTGCGATATTTAGCATCTCCGGAGTTGGAAGGAAGATTTATACAGACCAAAGGCGATTCATTAGCTATAGAATATCTTGTAAGTCAGTTTGAAATGATGGAGATACAGCCGTTTTTCAATCAATATGCACAACCTTTTTGTGGGCGTTCGTTTTTTACAGGAAGAAAAGACACCATTTGTTCAAGAAATGTAGTGGCATTTGTAGAGGGCACCGATAAGAAATTGAAGGAGCAATATATTTTGGTTTGCGCTCATTTTGACCATTTGGGAAAAAAGGAAAATGAATATTTCCCGGGAGCCAACGACAATGCTTCAGGAACGGCTATGGTGCTTTATTTAGCTAATTACTTTGCAAAAAATCCTACCAAAAGATCCATCATCTTCGCTTGTTTTGCGGGCGAAGAATTAGGTTTTCTCGGATCAAGCAGCTTTATCAAAGTTTTTCCAGAACCATTAGATCAGATTCAATATGTGATTAATTTTGATATGGTAGGACGCTACGATGAAGGAGGTTTATGCGTAATAGGAGAAAGTACCTCCAAAATATTAAAAGAAACGGTACAAAAAATATCTGAAAAAGAGCAAATTCGTACAAAAAAATCTTCTTTCATTTTCTTCTTCGGTTCTGATCATTTTGTTTTTTACCAGCAAAAAATTCCCTTTCTTTGTTTTAATACCGGTGGCGATAAAAAAAACTACCACACCCCTAAAGATGATGTAGATAGCATTGACTTTGAAGGGATGAAAATAGTAGCTACTTTTGGAAAACAGGTGATAGAGGAATTAGGGAATAGTTCCAAAAAATCGGATTTTAAGAAAATGGATAGTAAAAAATAAATTAAACACTAACCACGTTATAACCTTCAAATCAAATTCATTATGAAACGAAAATTAATTTTATGCATCATGGCGGCTTGCTTCGTGCTAACAGGCGCGTACGCACAAACTGCCCAACAAGATGAACTCTTGAAAATCTTAAAAAATGAGATAGATAGAGGGATGGCATTCTACCAAAAAGCCGATATTCCGGTTTATCTGATCAGTTACAGAGTGGATGAAGTTGAAACCTACAACATTTCGACGTCATTTGGCACATTAACAAACTCAACTCCGAGCAAAGAGAGGACACTGACCATTCAGGTTCGGGTGGGCGATAAAGAGTTAGACAATTATCGCGAACTTCGAGACGATGCTTCGGCATGGATAAACCCGCGTTCCACAAGGATAACGCTTCCGCTGGATAACGACCCGAAAGCGATTGCTTTAGCTTTGTGGGAAGCCACAGAAACGGAGTATCGTAATGCCGCTTCGCGTTACGAAAAAGTAAAAGCCAATGTAGCAGTTAAAGTGGAAGCCGAGGATAAATCTCCGGATTATACGAGCATTACTCCGGTGCAATATTACGAAAAACCGATTAAAATGTCGGATTTTAAATTCGATATTCCGGCTTGGGAAACCCGTTTGAAAAACTATTCGGCACAATTTGCAGATAATAAGGATATTTTGGACGGAGAATCTACATTTACTTTTAGAGTTGAACGGAAATATTTTGTGAGCAGCGAAGGAACTTCCATTGCTCAAAACAACACTTCTACTCGTGTTTTTCTTTCGGTTATGGCACAAGCAGATGACGGGATGGAACTTCCGTTGCATCAAAGTTATTTCGCACATATTCCACAAGATTTGCCGGATGATAAAACTATGATGAAAGATGCACAAGAAGTTGCTAACGTTGTGGTAGCCATGAAAACGGCGCCTGTAGTTGATCCTTATGCCGGTCCGGCAATAATGTCGAACGATGCCGCCGGTGTGTTTTTCCATGAAATATTCGGACATAGAATTGAAGGGTCGCGCTTGAAAAAAGAAACAGATGGACAAACTTTTAAAAAGAAAGTGGGCGAAGTGGTGCTAAATAAAGATCTATCCGTAATTCTCGACCCAACAATTACTACTTATAAAGGGATCCCGATTAATGGAAGTTATAAGTATGATGATGAGGGAGTTAAAGGGGAAAAAGTGGTAGTTATAGATAAAGGCGTTTTAAAAAATTTCTTAATGACCCGCACGCCCATTGATAATTTTCCGAAATCTAACGGACATGCAAGAGCACAAGCCGGATTTCAACCGGTTTCGCGCCAATCGAACTTAATTGTGGAAACGGAAAAACCTTATACCGATGCACAATTGAGAGAAATGTTAATAGAAGAGGCTAAAAAACAAGACAAAGAGTATGGGTATCTTTTTGCCAGAGTAACAGGCGGCTTCACCGTAACCGGAAGATTTATGCCCAACTCTTTTAACGTAACACCTTTGGAAGTATACCGCGTGTTTGTAGATGGTCGCCCGGACGAATTGGTGCGCGGTGTGGATTTAGTTGGAACTCCGTTAGCCATGTTTTCTCAAGTAGAAGCTGCCGGAGATACCCATGGGAATTTCGCAGGTATGTGCGGTGCCGAATCAGGCAGCGTTCCTGCGGGATGCTGTTCTCCTGCTCTATTTGTGAAGCAAATAGAAATGCAGAAAAAAGACAAATCACAAAATCGTCCGCCGATAATGGAAAGACCGTAGTTAATTTTGAATTATGAATTTTGAATTCGTAATTGAAGGTTCAAAACTCATAATTCAAGATTCAAAATTTAAAATTCAAAATTTAAAAAAGTTAGTTATGAAAAATATTAGAAAATACATCGTTACGTTGGTCTTGTTTGTTACAGGATTTTTAACGTTCGCACAAGCAGAATCTTTTGAAAGCATTGCTTTTAGAGCGATGCAGGATGAGATGAACCGGAATATGTCGGATCTTAAATTAGACAGATTAAAATCGCCTTATTATCTCAGTTACTTAATTACGGATGCACATTTATTCAGTGTTGAAGCGCAACTTGGCGCTTTAGTGAGAACGCTTGACAGGCCGCTGAGAAATCAGGAAACCTCGGTGCTGGTAGGCAGCCATCAAAGGAATAATCTCAATTTTATTAATGAAAACAAGCTATTTGGCTGGTACGGAGGCTCTTTCAGTATACCCATGACTTTAGAAAACAATTATGATGCGGTGCGTCGTAGCCTTTGGGTGGAAACGGATGTACAGTATAAAGAAGCGGCAGAGCTTATCGAAGCGAAGTTTGCTGCAATGAATCAACAAAACATACCGGAAGATGAGAGAAATTTGGCTGATTTTTCGAGTATTCCGTCTTTGAATAAAATAGTTCCATCGCAACAAATTACGTTTGACAAAGCCAAAATCGAAAAATTGACCAAAGATTTATCTGCTGTTTTTTCAAATTTTCCGCATCTTACCAAATCGGGAGTGAATACCTATATTTTTACCGCAGACGCTTTGTATTTGAACAATGAAGCGATAAAATATAAAGTACCGTTTTCGTTAGTTTGCATTAGAGTTTATGCCGAAGCTGTGGCAATAGACGGCGAACCTTTAATGGATTACATCAATTTCTATTTTACCACGCCTGATCAAATTCCAACTTTAGAGATTTTGAAACCACAGGTGAATCAAATGGCAACTTTGTTAACACAATTGCGCACGGCTCCGGCAATTCAAGAGTCGTACAGCGGACCCGTAATGTTTGAAGGTGAAGCCGTTGGAGAGATTGTTTCCCAATGTTTTGTGGATAATCCGAACGGGCTTTTAGCTGCCAGAAAACCGATTGTCAGCAATCCGGTACTACTCCAACGTTATGGACAATTTTTACCCAAAGAAAATAAGTTAGAACAACTTACAGATAAAAAAGTGATTACGAGAGAACTTTCGGTTGCGGCAGTTCACGGCCAAAAAACGTACAACGGTATGCCGCTTATCGGTTACTACGAAGTGGATGCACAAGGCGTTGTGCCCGCATCCAAAACCGTACTTATTGAAGACGGCGTTTTAAGGGCATTATTAACCGACAGGACACCCACCATGAAAAACGGAAGCTCTAACGGACATCGTTGTTTCGCCATATCCGACGGTTCATTAACCGGAACTTTGGGTTCGGGTATTTTAGAACTAACCGCTACGGAAACCATGAGCTATGAGGCGCTTAAAGAAGCGTTGATTGCCGCCGCCAAAGAAGAGGATTACGAATACGCCTACATTGTACGCAAAATGGCAAATCCCATGGCAGGCGTTCCGGGGCTTTCTGCGTTTGTTCCCTCAAATGCAGGAACTTTCGGAGTTTCGCGACCGGTATACATTTATAGAATATCCGTAGCAGACGGCACGGAAGAATTGGTACGCTCTGCCAAAATAGCCGACCTATCTCTAAAATCGTTCAAACGCATTGTAGGTGTAGCTGATACGCAAGAAGTATACAATACACTTCAGCGAGGTAAGCAAGGTGGTTACTCTACATGGCGTTCCAGATTTGCTTTGGTAGGCTCGCCCGCCAGTTTCATTGTACCGAAAGCTATTGTATTTCAAGAGTTAGAAGTAGAAAAAGATAAAGATATTGTTTTGAAGAGAGAGACGGTGGTGCCAAGCCCGCTACTGTCGGGGAAATAATTGTTTTAATAGAAACGGATAACGCGGATAATATGGATTATCACAGATAATATTAAGTGTAATAACTAAAAATCCGTGTAAATCAGCGTCATCCGTGTTATCTGTGTTCAAAAAAATTAAAAAGACGTAAAAGTACGTCTTTTTTTTAATCCAATTCGTCTTACCTAAAAATCGAAGAAGATTATATGACAGAATTTTTGTTGTTCATAAATAAGTATAGAGACCGATTAGTGCACCACGCTTTTTACCGCTTGGGAGATTTTGAAGAAGCGGAAGATATTGTGCAAGACGTGTTTGTAAAAATTTATACGCAAAATATTTTTCCAAAATTAGAGAGCCCTGAACATTATTTATATAGAATGACGACGAATGCCTGTCTTGATTTCATGCGAAAACAAAAATCCAAACTTCAAATGCAACAATATTTTGATGCAAAGAATGAAAACAGCTTAGAAAACGATGCGGTTAGAAATTTGAATATGAAAGAAGAGTTTATGCGCATCAACAATATACTTAAAACACTTCCTGAAGAACAAGCTGAAGTAGTACGGTTTAGAATTATTGATGAGCTCAGTTTCAAAGAAATAACCAAAATTCTCGGCAAACCGGAAAGTACCATCAAATCCAGATTTCAATATGCCATTAATAAATTAAAAAGCTATGAATTATAACGAAATTATAGAAACTTTAAAGCCGAAAATAAAAGTTAAGGCTTCAAATAATTTTACAAACAACATTATTAACAAATTAAATTTGGAGGACCAAAAAATGAAAAAAAGAGTTCCGTTTTACATGAAAGTAGCTGTACTTATTGCACTTTTCGCTACATCTTTATTTTTTATCTTTAACAAAAGATCTGATAACCAAATCTTGGCAGCACCTGTTCATCAAATTTTAACCGAAGCGATTAAAGAGATTCAAAAAAGCAAATCTATGCGTATTGATATGAAAATACGCACTTTAGAGGGCGATAATTTTGAATTGATTGGAACAGAATATGATTTCGTGAAACATTTGATAAAAGTAGAGTTTTCTTCTCCTAAAAAATGGAGGATAGAAAAACCGGGCAGAACCGTACTTTGCGATGGGAAAAATCAATATTTGAATATTGAAATCATGGATTATATAATAAAAGGAAGCGTAAATGCAGGTTTTGTTGAATGGTTGCATATTTTTCTTACTCCCGATAAAATATTGGAAATTGAAAAAGAGCGAGCAAAAAAAGAGCAATCAGAGTATAATTTAAAAGAAACTGAAAATCAATTAATTTTAACAGTTTTTCAAAAAGCGCAAGGAAATTTTACCAATGATTATCTAAAAAATTCATCCGTAATAGAATCCGACAACAAACGTGTATTTTATTTCGATAAAACAACCCATCAATTGCTTGCTTTTGAATTGTACATCGTTGAAAATGGTAATGAAATTTTGGTGATGAAAACTACCGAAATTAAATACAACGAAACTTTTGATCCTAAAGATTTTAGTGTGAAAATTTTTGGCAATAAAAAAATCAAAGATATTGAAGAATTAGAACTCAAAGCTGATAAAAGCCTAAAAGACAAAACACCGGAAGAAATAGCGTTTTATTTCTTCGATGCTTGTGCTCAAAATGATTGGGAAAAGGTTGAAAAAGTATACTCATCCCATAGTTTTCTTATAAAAAAGATATACGGAGGTCTTGAAATTATTGAAATAGGCACAGCTTTTCAATCGGGCAAATATCCGGGTTATTTTGTTCCTTATACCGTTAAATTAAAATCGGGAGAAGTTAAAAAGTTTAATTTGGCAGTGCGAAATGATAATTCGCAAAAGATGTGGGAGATAGATGGGGGAATTTGATTCCCCCCCCTTCATCGGGAAATTGCACCGCTAAAAATACATCTTGTTGCAATGTAATTGGGCTTTCATAATTTTTGTTATTTTTGTTGTTTCTATTTTTACAAAATTTCAAAATTATGAAAAAAGTATTATTCTTATTTGCAAGCTGCTTGTTAATATCTTTCAATCAAGTAAAAAGCCAACATGTAATTCCTGTATTCGATGCCGTTTTATTTTATGACGGATACAACACCTTAGAAGCTTTAGCCGATGAAATAGTGCCGCTTCCGGAGGGTTTTTATCGCCTTAGCACGAGTGTCATCACAACAAAACTATCTGAAGAGCAGTTAAATATGCTATATGGTTTCATTCAATTGAATGTGGTGCTCAAAGCAGCGTGCGACAACTACGACCGACTTGGACACGTAAATATCGCCTTCGTTCCGAAAGATTCTTTTCTGTACGATCTAAGCAATACGCAACGGATTGAAATTGCACGTTTTGTTACTCCTTTTATGAATAAAAACAAACAGCCGGATACTGTGCCTTATACGTATCAGGTTGACTATTTGCAACATCTGTTTCAAGATAAAAATCTTCGTGAACAATACGATTTTTGGCTTGAGTTAGACGTTTTTGGAGTTCCTTATGCAGCAAATACACAGGTGGCAGGTTGCAAAGATAGAAGCGACACTTTTTATGGAACACTTTGGTTTACAGCAACGGAAACGGCAACAGAATTGGAAAATGAACATGTCTTTCTCCCTCTTTTTATGAAAAACAGATTCAATAATTATCAAGAAAATGCTACCGATACAATTGGCAAAACCATTAAAACCAAACTGTTTGCAGTAGAAGAAAATCTTACCGACGCGCATTTGGTATTGATTACCTCCAACCACGGTGCAAACAGTGGAGGAGAAGAGTACAATCGCCGTTGGCACTACGTTTACGTAAATGGCGAAGAGGTATTGGCTTATAGACCCGGAAGAACCACTTGCGAACCATTTAGGGTTTATAATACGCAAGCCAACGGCATTTATGGAACAAAACCGCGCACAGATGAAGAGTGGCAGTCGTTTAGCAATTGGTGCCCGGGAGATGTGATTGATACACGAATTATCAATTTGGGCGCTTTGCAAGCAGGCGAATATCTGTTTAAAATAGAAGTTCCCAATGCCGTTTTTGTCGGACAACAGGGAAATTTTCCACTATCACTTTATTTTCAAGGAAAAACAGATGGAATATTGGTAAATATAAAAGAAATAGTAACAAAGGAGCAGAATAATAACGTAGTTTTATTTCCTAATCCTGCGAACCATAGTTTTTCGATTAAAACCTCTAAGTCGGTAAAAACCGTAATGATCTACACGATTACAGGACAAAAAATCTTTCAACAAACCGAAACAACAACTGTTAATATAAATTCGCTTCCTTCAGGCTTATATATCGTTTCTGTTGAATTAGAAAATGGGCAAAAGTCTGTACATAAAATGGTTAAACAATAACAATAGGCACATAAAAATTTCAATTTAGCTCCGGAATACGATAATTCGCAAAAGGCGCAATATGTTGTGGGGAAATTTAAACATACGCCCGCACCATCTCCAATATCTCCTCTCCATATTTCTCTAATGTTACTTTCCCAACACCCTGTATCCGAATCAATTGCGCTTCATCCTGAGGAAGAAAATTGGCAATACCAATTAACGCCATTTGGGAAAGGATTATATACGCGGGGACATTTTGCTCCTGCGCCAGTAAAAAACGCCAAGAGCGAAGCTGATCGTATAATTCAGGATGAAGAATATCTTTGGAGGCAACAAGTTTTGCCGATTCACTTTTAGCTGCTTTTTCTTTCTTTTTTTGTTTCGGCACCTCCTCTTCAATGGCGGCTTTCGATTTGGCAGACAAATAGGCAGGTACGGTAAATTGAGTTAAGCAAACTTTTAGTGTTTCTTGTTTTTGACGGATTTCTGTTTGAAATAGATCCAAGGCGTTATTTATTCTTTTTCGAGCATCTTTGTTATCTGTTTCAATGAAGGTTTTATCTAATAACTCTCTTAAAATCAAATTGGTTTTTTCTATAAAATAGGTTGCAGCTTTCTTTATTCGTTCTTGCAAAAAAGAATCTTCTTCAGGATTCTCCGTTTTTGAGAGGAGTTTCTTCAACTGCGTCTCAAATTGCTCCGAAACGCTCAAAATTTCATTCCGGAAACGTTCTTCTTCTTGTGTATACTTATTGATTAATTCGGGATAAAGATTACGAAAATATTCCTTCAACAACCAACGCACCGTATTGAAACGAGATTGGACTCCCGAATAGGAAAACTGCTCGAATAGCATTTTTTTGAAATATGTTTTGCGCAAGTCATTAAATTGCAGCTCATTCGGTTCTTTTCTCTCAGCATTTCGTACAAAATCATCAATATTGTTGCTGCGAATTACCGAATTTGCGCTGATGGGAGAGCTTAACACCAACCCATCCAGCGTTCTACAACGACTCAAAGCCACATATACCTGCCCGTGCGCAAACGAAGCGCGAGCGTCAATAATTGCTCTATCAAAAGTTAATCCCTGGCTTTTATGCACTGTGATCGCCCAAGCCGTTTTGAGCGGATATTGCTCAAAAGTGCCCTCTTCATCTTCCAATAGTTCCTTTGTGTCGGGGTCAATAGTGTATTTCATGTTGCTCCACACAGCTTTTTCCACTACAATCGGATGCGTATCCTCTTTGCCCTGCGCTTCAATCCGGTTGTTTGCAATGTGTGTGATCACAGCAATTTTTCCATTGTAATAACGCTTTTCGGGAGAAAGATCATTTTTGACAAACATTACTTGAGCGCCTTTTTTCAATTCTAACTTTTCATCGGTAGGAAAAGAATATTCGGGAAAATTGCCTGTTATTTTTGCCTCATAAATATAATTCGTATCCTTTATTTTTTCTAATTTTTCCGTATTAATTCGCTGTGCCTGGTGATTGTGCGTTGTTAAAATAATATAACCGTCATCATTTCCCGGGTCAAACCCCGGTTGATACCTTTTATTCAATTCTTGCAATAAAAGATGGTCAATTTTATTTTCGCGAATACTATTTAACATGTTTATAAAAACCTCCTCCGTTTGACGAAATACGCTCTTCAATTCCACGCATAGATAAGATGTTTTTTTTAATGCCTGGCTATCAAAGAAAAACGGTGTTTCGTAATGTTCTTTCAATAAAATCCATTCCTCCTCTTTTACAACGGGCGCCAATTGTTGCAAATCGCCAATCATCAGCAGCTGAATGCCTCCGAAAGGAAGTTCATTCCGTCGGAAATGACGTAAAACATAATCTATGGCATCCAACAAATCTGCCCTTACCATACTTATTTCATCTATCACTAACAGATCGAAGCTACGCAAAATATTGATTTTCTCTTTACTAAAACGGAAAAATTCATTTGCCGGCTTTACTCCCGGAACAAACGGAGCAAAACTTAACTGAAAGAAAGAGTGAATAGTTACTCCTTTTGCATTGATGGCAGCAACGCCCGTTGGCGCCACCACAATCATCCTTTTAGGAGAATTTTCTCTGATATGATGCAAAAAGGTGGTTTTCCCTGTACCCGCCTTTCCTGTTAGAAACAAGTGCGAGTCGGTATACTTTAATAAATTGTTAGCAAGTTTGAGTTGCGGATTGGTTTCCATGAGATATTTGATTTGAAGCGGCAAATATACACATTGAAACGCCGTTTGTCAAGAGGATAGAGAAATTTTTGCGCGCCCGATTTAACGCAATCTATCCATACTTCGCACCAATGCCTCGTCTTTGGCAATCGCTTTTTTAGCCAAATATAATCCAACAGGTGGAATGAAGCAAATTAAAAAGACGTAATCATATTTTAAAGTGGCGTCGTAAAAATTTGGATTTTTCGGAAACACAAAATTCGGATAGATGTATAAAACGGTAAATATGGCTAACAAAATAATCAACATATTGAGCGATATGAGTGTTAGCTGAAGCTTTCGATTTTTATACAGAAACATCGTAATAAATGATAAAGCGGAGGTTGCAATGAGTAGCAGGGCGTTTCCTATCGTGCTTACTATAACCTCTTTTTCTGTTATCGTTTTAACGGAAAAGGCGCCATATTCAAAACATGGAACTCCTTCTATGGTAAATTTCCCGAAAGGGATGAGAAGCAGTACAAGGGTAACCAAGCCTGCGAAAAATAGATAAATGGTTTGTTTGCGTTGGATCATAATATGTGTTTTTTAATTATTTGGGCGCAAGATTTTGCGTATTAATTATTGATGGGCGCAAGATTTTGCGCCCCTACTAATCTTCGTTCATTACTTCTTCTAATTTTTTCCCAACCTCTTCCCAATCGTAATTCGCTTTTACGAATTGGTATCCGTTTTCAGCTATGGTGTGGTAAAAATCAGTATCGTTTAATAATTTTGAAACTGTTTCTACGTATTCATCTACGGTATTGCATATTAATAAGCTGTGATGATTTTGCGCACCTTCAATCGGTTTTCCGGCAAGAGGAGAAGTTACACAAGGTAGTTTCATAGCCATCGCTTCCAATAGTTTGTTTTGCAAGCCGGTACCTAATTGCATGGGTGCAATAAAAATCTTCGACTGCGCATAATACTCCGCCATTTCGTCCACCCAACCCGTAACCGTAATGTTTTCAGAGGCTAATGCTTTAATTGCCGGAGCCGGTGTAGCGCCGCAAATACATAGTTTCAAATGGGGAAATTTTACAAGAAGTTTTGGAAAAATGGATTTCACCAAAAATAAAACCGCATCTATATTGGGCGGGTATAACATGTTTCCGGCAAAAATCAAATCATATATTTTCTCTTTTTTTATATGTGAAAATTTCTCAAAATCAATGCCGTTCGATACTACTTGAATATATTGTTTTTGAGGATGATGAATCAAGTCACGATCAATGCTTGTAATGATGATTTTATTGGTAAAGTGGGGAAAAATATTTTTTTCGTAACGTCTTAATGCCTGATATTCATATAGAAAAATCGGTTTCTTCCAAATCGGCGCTTTTTCAAGCCTGCGCTTCATTCCCATAGATAATACATCCTGATAATCTAATGTTTTATGGCAGTCTTGATATTTTTTCACATACTCCGTCATTCTAATCATAAAACAATAAATATGATCAGGATGAATTTTATTGATGAGATTTTTTATTTTCCGCTTGGCTTTATTGCTGTAAAAATAACCGCATTGTATGGGCAATCCTTTGAGAAGCGCACGCACGATGCCCCAGCATTTGCTAACCCACGACAATTTAATCAGATGAATTTCTTTACAATAAGGCTCAATTTTTTCCAATGCTTCGGGATGGAGCGGTGCATCTTGCAGCGCCACCAAATAAATATCGTGGTATTTCGATAATTCCTTTATTTGATAAAATGCACGAAGTTTATCCCCTTTTTCAAGCGGATACGGAACACGAGGAAGAAGCACCAACAGTTTCATTATTTTTCTACTCTGATGCGGGCATCTACCGCTGTTATACTTTTTGAGGTTCCTAATAAGGGGTTTAAATCCATTTCGGCAATTTCGGGGGCTATTTGTACTAACGCCGAAACGCGTGCAATAGTATCGGCAAACATTTCTTCGTTTACGGGTTCTTGCCTGCGAACGCCTTTTAGTATTTTGTAGCCGCGTAACGTCTTCATTAAATCTAAGGCTTCCTGTTTGCCTACCGGCGCTAATGCAGCTTGCACATCTTTCAATACTTCAATAAAAATGCCGCCCAATCCGAATAAAATTTGATGCCCGAATTTCTCTTCTTTCGATGCGCCAACGAAGATTTCCGTACCGTAATACATCGGACTAATTTCAACGGCATACGTATCTTGTATTTTTATAAGACGTTCAAACTCAAAGATTACGGTAGCTTCATCTTTCACATTTAACACCACGCCTCCCACATCGGATTTGTGCACGGGACCGACTACTTTCATGACCACCGGAAATCCCAATTTTTTGGCAGCAGCAATGGCATCATCCAACGTAATCACTTCTATTTCTTGCTTTCGTGTAATTCCGGCAGCATCTAATAATAGAGCTATTTCACTCAAGCCTAAGTATCCGTTTTCGCAATTATCAATCACATTTCTAATAGCAGCGTGATCAATTTTCGGCATTTCGGGATGCAGCAGTTGCGGTTTTGGCGTGTTCACTACTTTTGCCAACGCGTATCCAAACACACATTCTTCCGGAAAATTAATACGATGTTTATTTTCAATGAAATCGGCAATCTCTTCTTTTACATTTTGGATGGAGGGAAGAATAGGAAAAATCGGCTTTTTACACGTTTTCATTTTGTTGTCTAACAATTCGTAAACGTCCCAATTGGGAAAAAGTCCGGGCGAACCGAAAATTACCGCCATCGCGTCAATATTGTCAAAGTCGTTTTCACAGGCGTCAATAATAAATCCAAGTTGTTCTGCCGTGCCGGTTGCCAAAAAGTCTATAGGATTGGCAACGGACGAACCCGGATACAATTTGGATAGCAACGCTTCCGCTTTTGCACCTTCTAAGTGCGGCACTTCCAAACCATTATTGGAAAGCGTGTCGGTTAACATCACCGCCGGACCGCCGGCGTGTGTAATAATGGCAATATTTTTCCCTTTCACTTCGGGATGCATGAAAATGGAGCACACGGTAGTCAATTCTTCGCGAGTGTGGCAACGTACAATGCCTGCTTTTCTAAACAGTGCATCTACCGCTACGTCATTGGTAGCTAATGCACCCGTGTGTGAAGAAGCTGCGCGGCTTCCGGCTGCCGAACCACCCGATTTTATAGCGGCAATACGAGCGCCTTTGTGATACAACGACACCGCATGTTTCAACAATTTTTGCGGATTGCGCACATTTTCCATGTACAGCATAATTACACGAGAGCTGGTTTTGGAATCGAAAGTTTCGTCTAAATGCGCCAACACTTCTTCAATGCCGGTTTGCGCAGAGTTTCCTACCGACCAAATACTGTTGAAAGTCAAACCATTGCTCATTCCGTATTCGGTGATGAACACGGCGGTTGCGCCGGAGCCGGAAACAAAGTCAATGCCATTGGGTTGCAACGGCGGTACCGGAGTAGCAAAATTTCCGGTATAATTTCTGTTTAAAAATCCGGTGCAGTTGGGACCGATTAGAGTTCCACCCGTACTATTGATGATTTCCACGATTTGTTTTTCCAACTTTGCACCCTCTTCGTTTTCTTCGGAGAAGCCAGCGGAAAGAATAATAAAGCCGCCGGTATTTTTTTGGCGTGCCAGCACCTCAACGGCATGCGGACAAAACTTTGCCGCCACCGCTAAAATAGCACAATCCACCTGCGGCAAATCCTCTACTTTGGCAAAACAAGCTACACCTTGCACGTGGGTTTCTTTCGGATTTACAGCATATACATTTCCGGAAAACGGACTGTCTAACAAGTTTTTAAAAACTTTGCCCCCCGGTTTTTGCACATCATTCGATGCGCCTATTATTACAACACTTTTCGGGTTTAATAATTTAGGATTTATCATACTTCGCTAATGAATTTTGGGTTCAAATTTCAATTGGCAAATAAACATGAAATTTTTCAATTATGCACAAAGAGGATTTAGAATTGTTATTTTTGTGCCATCAATTTTATTATAAAAATGAAAGGCTATCATTCACAACCTCACATCGGCATTTTCGGGCGACGCAACAACGGAAAAAGCGCGCTCATTAACGCGCTTACCGGTCAAGAAATCGCCATCGTTTCCGATGTTGCCGGCACTACTACCGATCCTGTGAAAAAATCTATGGAAATTTCCGGCATCGGACCTGTGGTACTGATAGATACCGCCGGAATTGACGATGTGAACGAATTAGGGAAAAAACGGGTAGAAAAAACCGAAAACGTACTCAAACATATTGATTTGGCAATTCTTGTACTTACAAATTACCGGTTTGACGAAACTGAGAAAAAACTGTTGGACAAACTCCGTGCATTAGATACTCCTTTTATCATCGTAAATAATAAATCGGATATTATTAATATTGAAGATGTTATTATTGAAAATGAAACGGTGGTTTCTTTAAGTGCCAAAACCGGAAAAGGGATTTCTGCTTTGATTGAAGAGATAAAACACAAAATTCCCGTTTCGGCATATCATACCCATTCATTATTAGAAGGTATTGTAAAAGAAAATGATACGGTGCTACTCATTACGCCTATTGATAGTGAAGCGCCTGAAGGCAGGTTGATTTTACCGCAAGTGCAAACGATTCGGGCTATTTTAGACCAAAATGCGGTGGCTGTTGTGATGAAACCAAACAACGTACGGGTCGAAAATTTTCGACCCATACAACCCAACCTGGTAATTACAGATAGTCAGGTGTTTAAAACGGTAGCGCCGCTCATCCCGTTGCATATTCCCTTAACCAGTTTCAGCATTTTATTTGCAAGGCTTAAAGGCGATTATGATAACTATTTGAAAGGCACGCCACAGATTGAAAATTTAAAAGACGGAGATTCCGTGCTCATTTTGGAATCGTGCACGCACCTAAGTTCTTGCGAAGATATTGGCAAGGTGAAAATTCCGAAGTGGCTCACCGAATACACGGGCAAAACCTTACATTTTGATTTTATTTCCGGATTAACTCCCGTTGAGAATATTGAAAAATACGCATTAGTGGTGCAATGCGGCGGCTGCATGATTACCAAAAAGCAAATTCTTAACCGTTTAAAACCTGCGGTGGATGCCGGGATTCCCGTTACTAATTATGGGATGTTAATTGCTTATGTTACTGGCATTTTTGAAAGGGCAACAGGAATTTTACAAAGTAATTAAGAAGGTTGTCATTTACAATAAAAAAACTACTTTTGCGCATTATTAACCAAAAACGCAACCTCATGAAAAAATCATTATTTTTTATTTTGGCGGCTGCATTTTGCATCTCTTTAGCAGCCCAACCCTATACTTCCAAAGATTTAAAAAACATATCTGTAAAAGCTAAAAAAGCTGAAGTTTATGGCGCTACCCACGAAGTGAATCCCGACTTTGTTCCTACCCAACGTTCATCTAATTTTACGCCACAAAACAGAGGTTTTTCGCATCTAATTGGTGAAACGTATTACCATACTGCAACCAATGCTAATGCGCGCAACACCGTTAGTTGGTCGCCGGATGGAAGCAAGTGCGCTGCCGTATGGACTATGGGAACAGGAAGTTTTCACCCGCAACAACGCGGCACAGGAATTAACTACTTTGATCAAAACACACAAACTTGGGGTTCTGTTCCAAATACAACCGAAAGAATTGAACAAGGTCCTACAACTCACTCATGGGCGCCCGGTTGGGGCACGCACGTATATACCGAAGAAGGCGAATGTGTGGTGTCTCACTGCACTGCCGAAGGGGGTATGCTTGTAAATTACAGAGAACAACGCCACGAAGGCGATTGGCAACAATATGTTCTTAAAGGGCCTATGCTCAGTAATGGTAGAACCGACATACTTTGGCCCACTATGGTAGCGGTAGGCAATACCCTACACATGGTTTGCCTTACCAGCAATGATCAAAATGTTACTTTAGAAGTAAATGGTGAAAAAATCCCAACTTGTCCTATTTATTTTAGATCTACAGATGGTGGAAAAACGTGGGAAGATTATAAAACTTTCGACTTTTCCGTAATGCCGCTTGCCGACCAAAAGGAAATTTCCGGCGACCACTATGTACTTACCGCACGTGGCAATCATATTATTCTTGCTTATACAGGAGGAAAAGCGGTTTACTTGGAATCGAAAAACGGCGGAGATACCTGGACGCGTAATGTGGTTTATGACAACAGCTGGAGTTGGACTTCAACAGGCGTATTGGTAGGTCCCATGATGTATGCCTCAACAATTGCTGCAGCTATTGGTGATGATGGTGTAGTACATATTGCATTCAGTGCGCAAATGCGCAAGAGAGACCCCGCTACAGAGCCAAACTACTATAACAGTTATCCTGCACTGTGTGGTTTGTTTACATGGAAAGAAGGCCAACCTGTGATGACGGAGGCAGATATGGGCGTTACGCTTAGTAACGGCCACCTAGAAGATTATACTTATGATGAATTACCAAACTTTATTGATGCACCGGATCTTCTTGGATTTGACCGATTCTACTGGTGGGATCCTGAGTCACCTCCCCCATTAAATAGTGGCTATAGTAATGTGGGCTATATTTCTCACCCTCGTTTAATAGCAAAAGACGGTAGCGTATATTTAATGTATTCTTCTATTATTCAGCCACCGATGTTAGCGATAACCAGCGAATATTTCAGAGGCGTTTTCTTAACCGTTTCTCATGATAACGGAGATACTTACAATCAAAAAGAGCACACTTCTTGGTTATCCTATCATAAAGATTATTTCTTCTGCGATTGGAGTAAATATGAAGGACCTGCACCAGGTGGACAAGTTTATATCGGATACATTACGTTTATATGCTCTTCCGAAAATGGATATCCTACTATGAGTATAAATATTAAGAATGATCGTTTGGTATTTACTTGGTTAAACAATCCTTATACTCCCCCAGATCCGGGATATTTTCCGGAACGTTATGATGTATTTGCAACCAATATAAGCATTTGGGAAGCCGGAATTTACAATAACACCAACGAAGTTTGGCAAGGTTTGTGGAATAAAGTAGCTGAAAACGAAAGAATTGAAAATTTTAAAATCTACCCGAATCCTGCGAATAACAGAGCTGTAATTGAAGTAAATACAAATCATCCTTATACTTTAACCATAGCCAATATTATGGGGCAAGTGGTTCATACTGAAAAAGGGCAACAAAGCAAAATTGAATTAAATGTTACTCGTTATCCTGCAGGAGTTTATATTGTTAATGTAAAAACGGCTTCTGCAGCTGTTTCGCGGAAGTTGGTTGTGAGGTAAAAGATATATTAACCAAAATGCAATTTTATGAAAAAATCATTATTCTTTATTTTGGGGGCTGCATTTTGCATCTCTTTGGCAGCCCAGCGCACATCCCCTTTCATACCACAAAGTAAAGGTTTTAGTGAAAAAATTGGTGAAACTCATTATATTACTGTAACCAATGCCAGTGCGCGCAATACAATTAGTTGGTCGCCGGATGGAAGCAAGTGTGCTGCCGTGTGGACAATTGGAGGTGTTCCGAGTGGAAGCCCGTTATCAGGAGAACGCGGTACTGCAATTAATTACTTTGATCAAAGTACACAGAAATGGGGTTCCGCTCCAAGTACTGAACCACCTCTTGAAAGAATTGAAAATAACCCTATTGGCTCTCCCGGCTGGGGCACGCACGTTTATACGGAAGAAGGCGAATGTGTAGTCTCTCATAGCTCTGCCGCCGGTGGTATGTATGTGAACTATAGAGAAAAACGCCACGAAGGCGAGTGGCAACAATATATTCTTAAAGGACCTGTACTCAGCAATGGCAGTACCATAATACTTTGGCCCACTATGGTAGCAGTAGGTAATACCATACACATGGTTTGCGTTACGAGCAACGACTATGGTGTTACTTTAGAGGTAGATGGTGAACAAATTCCAAGGTGCCCTATTTATTTTAGATCTACAGATGGTGGAAAAACATGGGAAGATTATAAAACTTTCGACTTCTCTGTAATGCCGCTTGAAGATCAAGTGTCGCTTTCTGCTGATAATTATGTACTTACCACCCGTGGCAATCACATTGTGCTTGCGTATGCAGGTGGAAAAGTTGCTTATTTAGAGTCGAAAGATGGGGGAAATACATGGACACGTACTTTAGTTTATGATTGCAGCTGGAGTTGGACATCTACCGATTTAGTCGGACCCATGATGTATGCAACCACAGTGGCGGCAGCTATCGGCGATGATAATGTGGTACACATTGCATTCAGTGCGCAAATGCGAATTAGAAAGCACTGGATATTTTATCCTAGACCTTACTATTATTACCTTTGTGGCTTATTCACATGGAAAGAAGGGCAACCCTTAATGCATGAAGACGATATGGGGGTCATTTATAATGCAGCTACCGATGAAATTGAAGGCTATACCTACAACCAATTGCCAAACTTTATAGATGCGCCGAGTGTTCTTGGATTTGATAAATTTTACTGGCGACTCAGTCATTTTCCTGATTTAAACAACAATTACGGTAATCCCGGCTACATTTCCCATCCTCGTTTAATTGCAACAGGCGGCAAAGTGTATTTGATGTATTCTTCTATTATTGAAAAACTCCCATCACCAATAAGCGGAGAGTTTTATAGGGGCGTTTTCTTAACCGTTTCTCATGATAATGGAGATACTTACAATCAAAAAGATAACACGTCATGGCTATCGTATCATGAAGATTATTTCTTTTATGACTGGAGTAATTATGGAGGACCTGCTGAAAATGGGATAGACCATATAGGTTATATTGAAGTAATAAAAACTTCTGAAAACGGATACCCAACCATGAGTATGAACACTAAAAATGATCGCTTGATATTCACTTGGTTGAACGACTATTTTCCATTTCCGACCACTATAAATGATACTCCATGGATGTCTGAATCTTTCGGTGTATTCTCCGTAAATATATGTACTTCGGAAGCCGGAGTTTACAACAATACCAACGAAGTTTGGCAAGGTTTGTGGAATAAAATAGCTGAAAACGAAAGAATTGAAAATTTTAAAATCTACCCGAATCCCGCAAATGACAAAGCTGTAATTGAGGTAAATATAAATCATCCTTATACTTTAACAGTAACTAACATTATGGGACAGGTACTTCATACTGAAAAAGGGCAACAAAACAAAATTGAATTAAATGTTGCCCATTATCCTGCAGGAGTTTATATTGTTAATGTAAAAACGGCTTCTGCAGCTGTTTCGCAGAAGTTGATTGTGAGGTAAACTGTCTTTAAAGAATAAAAATTGATTATGAAAACATCCCCTCTCATTCAAACTGATCCCTACCTTAAACCTTTTAGCTTCATTCTAAAACGCCGCGCTGAAAAAGCCCTACTAAGGGAATTGGAATTTACTGATGGGAAGAACACGCTCAAAGGGGTAACTAACAATCATTTATACTACGGACTGTTTAAGACTGATACACATTGGATTTTTCGAGAAAAAGCGCCGCATGCCACACAAATTTTTCTCATGGGCGATTTTTCGTATTGGAAACCCATGGAGCAGTACGCTTTGCACCCCATCGGCAACGGCGATTGGGAAATTGAATTACCACTCTCTTTTTTAAAACACGGTTCATTGTATAAATTGTGGATGGTGTGGAGAAACGGCGCAGATGAGCGTTTGCCTTCACACGTGCAACGCGTTGTGCAGGATGAGGTTACCAAAGTATATTCGGCACAGGTTTGGGACCCTACAACATCGTACGTTTGGAAAAATCCGCAACCCAAAAAGCCGGAACATCCGCTTATTTACGAAGCGCATATCGGCATGTCTTCGCAATTGGAAGAGGTTAACACCTATTGGCGTTTTAAAGAATATGTGCTACCACGCATTAAAAAACTGGGTTACAATACTATACAATTAATGGCAATTCAGGAACATCCTTATTACGGCTCGTTCGGTTATCAGGTAGCCAATTTTTACGCTCCGTCTGCGCGTTTCGGCACACCCGAAGAGCTGATGGAATTAATTGATACTGCGCACGGATTAGGCATTTCGGTAATTCTAGATGTCGTTCATTCTCACTCTGTTTCCAATACTAAAGAAGGATTAAGTTTTTTTGATGGTTGTGATTGTCTCTATTTCCATTCCGGCGAAAAAGGTTACCATCCGGTTTGGGATTCGCGGTGTTTTAACTATGGAAAAAATGAAGTTGTGCTGTTCCTTCTTTCCAATTTAAAGTATTGGTTAGAAACCTTTAAGTTCGATGGATTTCGTTTCGATGGCGTAACAAGCATGAGCTATTGGGATCACGGCATTGGCGTTGATTTTGTGGATTATAAACAATATTTCGATGAAAATGTGGATGAAGATGCACTTGTGTATTTAACTTTAGCAAACAAGTTAATTAAAGAAGTGAACCCGAACTCTTTTACCATTGCCGAAGACGTGAGCGGCATGCCCGGCATGGCGTTTCCTGTGGCACAAGGCGGTATCGGCTTCGATTTTCGTATGTCTATGGGCATTGCCGATTACTGGGGCAAACTCATCAAAGAAAGCGCTGATGAGCAGTGGTTTCCGGGTGATATTTATTTTAGATTGACCGACAAGCGTAAAGAGGAACAAACCGTGAGCTACGCCGAAAGCCACGACCAAGCCATGGTGGGCGATAAAACTATTATTTTCAGGCTAATTGACAAAGAGATGTACACTGATATGTCGGTGTTAAGTCAAAATTTGATTGTAAATAGAGGAATTGCGTTGCACAAGCTCATTCGGTTGCTCACATTGTCGCTTTCGCAAGGCGGGTATCTTAATTTTATGGGCAACGAATTTGGGCATCCCGAGTGGATTGATTTTCCTCGCGAGGGCAACAATTGGTCGTTGAAATATGCCCGCCGCCAATGGAATTTAGCAGACGATGACACTTTGAAATACAAATATCTGAATGCGTTTGATGCCGCGATGATTCATTTCGTGGAACAGCATAAAATTTTAGATGCCTCACCTCATGTTATTGTGCAAGATAATGCGACACAGATATTAGCCTATTTGCGCAATGGCGCGATGCTTGTTTACAATTTAAGCCCCACAAATTCTTATACGGATTACGAATTGTACGCACCCGAAGGAGCGTATAAAATTATGTTAAACAGTGATTCAAAAGACTTTGGAGGTTTCGGAAATATTGATGAAACCGTTATTTACAAAACATTTTTGAAAAATAAAACGCCTCACTTGAGGTTGTATTTGCCGGCACGCACGGGATTTGTGTTAAAAAGCACACAGATGACACAGATATAACAGATGAACACAGATTTTTATTTTTGAATATAATGGATCTGTGAAAATCTGTTATATCTGTGTGCAAAAAAACTAATCCTTGCGAATTAATCTCTCCTCTAAGTTGGCAGTTTTGTAAGCAAACCACGCCAAAATGATGGCATTGTGCCGAATATTGTCGGGCACTAATCGATCGAGGAAATCCATGACACGGTGCGAGCCTCTCCCCCACTCTAACGGATCTTGAAGAAACTGAAACGCGGGAATGCCGGCTTCGTCAAACGGAACATGGTCGGTGCTGGTAAGATTGCGATGGATAACTGTTGTAAAGCCAATGTGATGCCATGGCCGCGCCCACTCCTTAAACAGTGGTTCGAGCGCTATGTTGCTTTGCGTGGAAATGCCTCTGAATTTTCCGGGACCATAATCCGCATTATAATAAGCTGAAATTTTGTCATATTCACTTAATTTGTTGCCTTCCTCATCTTTAACATATTTTTCCACATAGCCTTTCGAACCATGCATGCCCACCTCTTCACCATTCCATAAAATCATTCTGATGGTTCTTTTTGGTTTAATATTTAAAGCTTTCAGGATGCGCATGGCTTCTAAAACTGCTACGCTGTTGGTAACGTTATCGCCTGCGCCGTTGTTCATGGGATAGCCGTCCAAATGTGCGCCAATGATGACGAGCTCGTTTTTTAATTTTGGGTCGGTGCCCATTATTTCACCCACAACATAATAAATATTTTCATCGTTAATAAACTCAACATCAATGTCAATCTCTAATTTTACTTCTTCTCCGTTTTCAATTAAACGTTGCATTAAGCCGTGATGTTCGGAGGTAACATTGATTTCGCAAGGAGAAATTTCATCGCCCATTTTATAAGAGAAGAACGTGATTACAGGCACGTTAAAATCGCCGTTTTCATGAATAATTACCGCTGCTTTTTCATTTCTTAAAAAATCCAAAACATCTTGATACGTTAAAAATACGTTTTTCGTAGGCATTCCTACCCGTTTTTTTGGTGTACTAATGGGTTGATATTCCATCTCTTTTAACTGTTGCTCGGTATAAATTGTCGCAAGCGGGTTAAAGTTGATTTGATATTGCATGACATCAGGCATGAGCACAATTTTTCCGGTATAAAATCCTTTCAGCTGCTCCAATTCTTCGTGGGTAGTAGCAGAGAAATAATGAACTTTTCCGGATAAAAGCCCGTTTGTGCCACCTGTCCAAGCCACCGGCGCAGGGTAAAAGTGCATGTAATAAGGCACGGTCATTGCCATATAGGCTTTTTTGAGTTCCCAGCCGCCGCGCTCCCAAGTTCTCGCTTTTTCGATGCGCACGTTTTCAAGTCCTGATTGCTGCATTTCTAACATGGCAATCGTGTTCGTCCGCAGCATTCCCGAGGAACCGGTGAGTTTGGGTCCGGCTTTATCACACAACAAATAGAGATATTCATCCACCTTTGAGTTTTTCAATGCTTCCGTCTTTATTTGATTGGCGATTTTTAGGTCGGGATCGAAAATGGATGATGTGTGTGTTTGTGCGGATAACGAAAAGGATATGAGTAATATATATCCAAGAATAAGATGTTTGGTCATAATTTTTTAATTTGTCTGCAAAAATAAAAAATGTTATATTTGCCCGCTAAAATTCATTTTTTAAAATGAATAACAATTCACAAAATCTAAAAATAAGGAAGAACTCAAATAATTAAATATTTATGAATAGATTTTTTTTAAAATTCATTGCAATAATAGTATTGTTAGCAGCCATTGTAGTTGCTTGTAAAAAAGATAAGCAGGTTATCGGCATAACGCTTCATCCCATTACCTTAACCCTCCTCATCGATGAAACGGCGACCCTAACGGCAACTGTTTTTCCCGAAGATGCTGCAAATAAAGTTGTAAGCTGGGTAAGTAACAACCACAATGTGGCTATTGTGAATAATAATGGTGAAGTCTTAGCAAAAGCTGAGGGTAGGGCAATAATTACAGTTACTACACAAGACGGAAACTATAGAGCAGCCTGTATAGTAACAGTGGTTAATTCCTTGATTCCGGTTACCGGCATAACCCTTACTCCAACCACCTTATCGCTTATTGTTACTGAAACGGCAACTTTGATAGCTACCGTTTTTCCGGAAGACGCCGACAACAAAGCCTTCGGTTGGGAAAATAGTAATCCTGACGTGGTTACTTTAGATAATGGCAAAGTAACTGCAAAAGCCGCCGGCACAGCCATTATTACCGTTACCACTCAAGAAGGCAACCATACCGCAACTTGTGAAATAACAGTAACCAAGCCTTATTACGTAGAACCGGAAATGGTATTTGTAGAAGGCGGAACATTTATTATGGGTTGTACCGATGGTGAATGTGGGCATGTTTGGGAGGAACACCAAGAACTCCCTGCACACCAAGTTACGGTAAGCAGTTTTCAAATAGCCAAATACCAAATTACCCAAAAACAATGGGAATCTATTATGGGTAATAATCCCAGTCATTTTAAAGGAGATAATCTGCCCGTAGAACAAATTAGTTGGTATGATGCACAAGAGTTTATTCAAAAATTAAACCACATAACAGGCAAAAATTACCGTTTACCCACAGATGCGGAATGGGAATACGCAGCACGCGGAGGCAATAAAAGCCAAGGATATAAATACAGTGGCAGTAATAACCTCAATGAAGTAAGTTGGGGGCACAGTAATACTACGTACCCTGTGGGTACAAAAGCGCCAAACGAATTGGGAATTTACGACATGAGTGGAAATGTAAGAGAATGGTGTAGTGATTGGTATGAAGATTATACAGATGCTCCTCAGACGAATCCTACAGGACCTGCTACAGGCTCACATCGCGTACTGCGTAACGGCGGATACAGTAATGGCGAGCATACATATCGTGTTTCCTATCGAATTCCAATGTCTCCTGATAGTCGCCACGCCACTTATGGTATCCGTTTAGTTTTACCTTAAAGTTTAAAAAATGAAAAATCAAACAAAATTCAAATCTTTAATTTTACTAGCATGCTTTTTTGTATGTAGTTTTAACACAATAGCTAATGACACCATCACTTTTACTTGGCAGGGTGGCGCTCATAAATTTTTCTCTCTTAGAGTTAGTGGTTACAATGGATTTATCGTTCATTGGGGAGATGGCACAATTCAAACTACTGACCGCCCATATCATTCTTATGCTAATACTGATAATTATACAGTAACCGTTATAGGAAGAAGCGCCGGTAGTGTTTTTCAATCTTTTAGATGTCCTGATGCTCAGATAAGCACTTTAGATGTAAGTAAAGCACCGTCTTTAACAGATTTATATTGTAATAATAATCAAATAAGCACTTTAGATGTTAGTAACAATACGGCTTTAAGATTTTTATATTGTAATAATAATCAGTTAAGTAATTTAGATATTAGTAACAATAAAGCTTTAGCATACTTAGACTGTAATAATAATCAGCTAAGTAGCTTAGATATAAGTAATAATACTGCATTAATAAGATTGGTTTGTAGCAACAATCAGTTAAGCAATTTAGATCTCAGTAACAATACGGCTTTATATTATTTCGATTGTAAAAATAATCAATTAAGCAATTTATACATAGGCAACAATACCGCTTTAACATACTTAGAATGTTCACATAACCGGTTAATCAGTTTAGACGCAAGTAATAATGTTGCTTTAACAGAATTATATTGCAGATGGAATCAGCTAAGTGATTTAAATATAGAAAACAATACAGCTTTAAAAGAATTATATTGTAATAATAATCAGTTAAGTAGCTTAGACATAAGTAACAATAAAGCCTTAATACGACTATCTTGCGATAATAATCAGCTAAACAGTTTAAATTTAAATAACAATACGTCTTTAAGGTATTTATATTGTTATAATAATCAGTTGAGTAGCTTGGACTTAAATAAGAATACGCTTTTAGCGGTGTTAGATTGTAACGACAATCAATTAAGCAGTTTAGACGTGAGTAACAATCGGGCTTTAATACTACTGTCTTGCAAATATAATCAGCTAAACAATCTAAACGTAAATAACAATCCATCTTTAAAATACTTGTATTGTTCCAACAATCAATTAAGTAGTTTAGACATAAGTAGTAGTAGAGTTTTAACAGAGATATGGTGTTTCAATAATCAACTTCCGCTTTCCGATTTGTATAAAATTTCTAAAATGATAAACAATCCTTTGAATGGGGTTTTAGGAACGCAAAGATTAGCGCCACAAACAATTAGTATTGGAGAACCGGTTGATTATTGGGAACAGAGCGAGTTTGATAGTGCCCCTACCGATTTTATAGTAGAAAAAAACGGCTTGCTTGCTCCTTTGGACGATTATACTATAACAGATGGTGTTATTACATTTAACAATACAGGCTATTACACAATAACCATAACAAATGATGCCATAGCCTCGCATCCGAATTATCCTGCTAAAGTAATAGCTGAGTTTCATGCAAGCCCTGCAAAACTTATGAAAACTACAGAAGAACTATTCAAAATCAAAGCTTACCCTAACCCAACAATGGGTGAATTACGAATTATCAATTACGAATTGCAAATGGGAGACATTGCTATTTTTGATGTTTACGGCAAAAAAGTATCATCTTTTTATTCCATCACTTTGTCTAATCAAATTGACATTTCGCATTTACCGGCGGGAGTTTATTTCTTGAAAGCGGGTGATGAAATAGTGAAAATAGGAAAAAAATAGGAAATATGACAATAATTAAAAGATAACATGAACTTTAAACAACAAATCTCACAAGGTATCCCATCGGAGCTACCCGCACCAAAACCCTATGACACCACAGTAAGCCACGCCCCCAAACGCAAGGACATTTTAACCCAAGAGGAAAAAAAATTAGCGCTGCACAACGCATTGCGCTATTTTAAACCCGAATGGCACGCCGTTTTGGCGTCCGAATTTGCCAAAGAATTGCACGATTACGGCAGGATTTACATGTATCGTTTTCGCCCCGAGTATAAAATGTATGCACGTCCCATTGACGAATATCCAGCAAAAACACAACAAGCTGCAGCGATTATGTTGATGATTCAAAACAACTTGGATTACGCGGTGGCGCAACATCCGCACGAGCTGATTACGTACGGCGGAAATGGCGCAGTATTCCAAAACTGGGCGCAATATCTGCTTACGATGCAATATTTGGCAACGATGACTGAAGAACAGACATTAGTACTCTACTCCGGACATCCAATGGGCTTGTTCCCATCGCACAAAGATGCTCCACGCGTGGTGGTTACCAACGGAATGATGATTCCAAATTACTCAAAACCGGACGATTGGGAACGTTTCAATGCACTCGGTGTAACGCAATATGGGCAAATGACTGCCGGTTCCTACATGTACATCGGGCCGCAAGGTATTGTACACGGAACAACGATTACAGTACTTAATGCAAGTCGTATGTTGCAGGGCGAAATTGCCGGTAAATTGTTCATTACCGCCGGATTAGGTGGCATGTCGGGCGCACAGCCCAAAGCCGGAAATATTGCCGGCGTGGTGTCTATAACGGCAGAGGTAAATGCTGCCGCTACGTACAAACGCCACGAACAAGGCTGGGTAGACGAAGTGTATGATAATTTAGATGAACTGTTTACAAAAGTAAAAGAAGCACAAGCCAAGAAAATAGCGCGCTCGTTTGCTTATGCCGGAAATATTGTGGATTTATGGGAATATTGTGCAAAACACAATATCCATGTAGATTTAGGTTCCGACCAAACCTCGCTTCACAATCCGTGGGCAGGCGGCTACTATCCTGTGGGATATTCATTTGAGGAGTCTAATAAAATGATGGCAGGGGAGCCTGAAAAATTCCATACTGCCGTGCAGGAATCGCTACGTCGTCATGTAGCAGCTGTTAATAAATTGGCTGAAAAGGGGATGTATTTCTTTGATTATGGTAATGCGTTTTTATTGGAATCGAGCCGTGCCGGCGCCGATATTTTAAAACCGGACGGCAAATTCAAATATCCTTCTTATGTCCAAGATATTATGGGACCGATGTGCTTCGATTACGGTTTTGGTCCTTTCCGCTGGGTGTGCACCTCCGGAAAACCGGAAGATTTGGATATGACCGACAAAATTGCGATGGAAGTGTTACAAAAGATGAGCGAAAATTCACCGCAAGAAATCAAGCAACAAATGCAAGATAATATTACTTGGATTAAAGGTGCAAAGGAAAACAGATTAGTAGTAGGTTCGCAAGCCCGCATTTTATACGCCGATGCGGAAGGACGCATTAACATTGCCGCGGCTTTCAATCAGGCAATTAAAGAAGGAAAAATCAGTGCGCCGGTCGTATTAGGCCGTGACCATCACGATGTATCCGGTACAGATTCTCCATTTAGAGAGACCTCTAACATTTACGACGGTTCCGCTTTTACCGCCGATATGGCCATTCACAATGTAATAGGCGATTCGTTTCGCGGCGCCACATGGGTGTCCATTCACAACGGCGGCGGCGTGGGCTGGGGCGAAGTGATTAACGGTGGGTTCGGCATGGTGTTAGACGGCTCGGAAGACGCCGGAAGAAGACTGAAAAACATGCTCTTTTGGGATGTGAATAACGGTATTTCGCGCCGCGCATGGGCACGCAATGATGAAGCTATTTTTGCTATTAAACGCGCTATGGAGGAAAATCCGAATTTGAAAGTTACCTTACCGAACTTTGCAAATAACAGATTAATAGATGAAATTATTGATGCTCATAGAATAAATGGCTGAAAGCCAATAGCAAAGAAGATTCTAAAACCGGCACTAATTTATCAATATCCCCAGCGCCCATCGTGAGCAAAACCTCCGGCTTATTGCTTTGAAAATAAGATACAAGCTCCTCTTTTTTGAGGAGTTTTTTATTCTCATTTTTTATTAATGACAATAGATAACCGGAAGTAATTCCTTCAATCGGCTTTTCTCGCGCCGGATAAATATCCAATAAAATTATTTCATCTAAAACCTCTAACGCTTCTGCAAATTCATGAACAAAGTCTCTTGTTCTTGAATATAAATGCGGTTGAAAAATACCGGTGATTTTCTTTGTAGGATAACTTTTTTTAACAGCATCCAAAAACGCCTTAATCTCTTCCGGATGATGCGCGTAATCATCAATATACACCAAGTCATCATGTTGAATGCGAATATCAAAGCGACGTCTTACGCCGGAAAATTCAGTTAATTTTTCAATAAATATTTCCAATAAATGCGAAATGTCGGCATTTTTATCTTTCCACAACGAAAATTCAATACATGCAGCTATCGCAGCAACGGCGTTAAGTACGTTGTGTTTACCGGAAATGTTCAGAATGAACGGTATGCGGTATGTGGTATGCGGAAGAATATCCCCTTCAAATTTTGAAGGGGTGTCCGGCGCAGCCGGACGGGGTGGTTTATATATTAAATCGAATGTGGTTTTTGCTGGATAATATTGGATATTTGAAATCCTATATTCTGCCTTATCTGAAAAGCCATATCTAACTTTATAAGAATGTTCAATTTCATCTGCTATTTCATCATAAATAACCAACGTGCCATTCGGTTGTATTTGATTTGCAAATAATTGAAAGGAAGTTTTCAAATGTTCATGAGCGCCATAAACATCTAAATGGTCAGCGTCTATGGAGGTGATGATTGCCACTTGTGGATGCAAGGTTAAAAACGACCGGTCAAACTCATCGGCTTCTACGATTACGGTATCGAAATCGGGTTCACAAACCAAATTGCTGTTGAAGTTTTTGGCGATGCCGCCGATGAAACTGAGGATTTTGTTTTCATATAAACTACCCCGTCCGACTTCGTCGGATACCCCTTCAAAATTTGAAGGGGATTTTTCTCCCTTCTCCTTTCTCCTTTCTCCTTTTTGTGCAAGTAATTGCGTAATCATCGCCGTCGTCGTCGTTTTTCCGTGTGTTCCGGCAACTGCAATGGTAGGATAATCGTTGCAAATGATTCCCAAAATTTCGGAACGTTTTAGCAAAGGCGTTTTATTTGCAATAAAATATTGATAAGCTGCATGTTCTTTAGGAACCGCCGGCGTATAAATTACAACATCTACTTGTGGCGGTATTTTACTTACATCTTCATCAAATTGAATATGAGCGCCTTCTGCTATTAATTGCGAAGTAATTTCTGTTGAGGTAAGATCATAGCCATACACTTGTTTTCCTTGGAGCATAAAAAAACGAGCTAAGGCGCTCATACCTATGCCGCCAATTCCCAAAAAATAAACGGTGTTAATTTTATCTAATTTCATGTTTTACAATTAATTTGGCAGCATTATCGGAGGCGCCGGCATCGCCCAAAATATGTCGCAATTGCTCATAGTCGCTTTTCATTGTATTAATGATTTGGTGATTATGAACAATTTTTTCAAGTTCTGTTTTTAATTTTTTCGGATTATAATCATGTTGAATCAGTTCGGTTACGGCAGGTTTGTCTAAAATAAGATTCACTAATGAAATATATTTCAAGTGTTTGCCCACAACTATTCTAGCAATGAGATACGAAATAAAACTGCCTTTATAACACACTACTTGCGGCACATTCCACAACGCGGTTTCCAAGGTTGCGGTGCCGGAGGTTACCATAGCCGCTTTTGCATGATGTAGCAATGAATAGGTATTTCCTTCTACTAGAGCTATTTGTTTGTCTTTTATATAAGATTGGTATAATGAAAGCGGTTGCCACTTTACTTTCGACATTACAAATTGATATTCAGGAAATTGTTTTACCATTTGCACCATAACGGGCAACATTTTTTTAAGCTCTTGGCGGCGACTTCCGGGTAAAATTGCGATCACCGGACGGTCATCCAAATTATAATTTGCTTTAAAATCCTGCCAATCATCATTTTTCATTTCGTTGGTTACTACATCCAACAAAGGATGTCCTACATAATGCGCTTCATAATTATATTTGGCGTAAAAATCTTTTTCAAAAGGCAAAATTGTAATCAGTGTATCTACATCGCGTTTAATTTTATGCATGCGCTTTTTTTTCCATGCCCAAATTTGCGGAGATACATAATATACTACTCTGATATTTTGTTCTTTAGCAAATTTTGCAATACGCATATTAAATCCGGGGTAATCAATCAGAATAAGCACATCAGGTTCATAAAGAAGAATGTCTATTTTACAAACTTTAATATTTATAAGAATAGTGCGCAAATTTTTGAGAACTTCCCAAAAGCCCATAAAAGCGAGGTCTTTGTAATGTTTGATGATTTCACCGCCTTGTGCTTCCATCAAATCGCCGCCCCAGCAACGAAAATCAGCGTTTGCATCTAATTTTTTAATGGATTTCATCAAATAAGAGCCTAACAAATCGCCTGAAGCTTCGCCGGCTATAATGTAGTATTTCATTTTTTCATTAATGTTCGACAAAAATAGGAAAAAACATATTCAAAAAAAGAGGCTGTCCTTTTGGGCAGCCTCTTGCGTTTATAATTCGGCGGCAGTTACCGCCGCCGAACGTTAATGACTAGTTTTTAACAAAACTTTTCGTGCTTGTTCTGTCTCCTTCGGTTACTTTAATGAAGTAAGTTCCGGCAGAAAGTGTAACTACATTGATTTCAAACTTCGCTTCGATCGTTTCATATTTGTTAATATGTGCACCGGTTGCGCTGTATATCTCAATAGTAGCATGGTTAGAATTAGCACGCTCTACAATGATTTTGTCGGTAGCCGGATTAGGATAGATGTTGTAATCCATTTCGTAATCTACAATACCTACGCAATCAATAGTGAATTCTGTTTCGCTGATTTCAGAGTTACCTGAGGAATAGATGGCTTGAACTCCTGCAGTGTAAGTACCGGTTGGTAACTCGAATAAATATTCGGTTTCTTGGATTCCGGTAGCTTGAAGCGCTCCATCTAAATAAACATTATATCCCTTGAAACTCTTCGAGTTGCCGTTTTTACCGGCATCCCATGTAAAGAGCGCTTTGCAAGCTATAGTATCAACACCAATTATGATAGGCGCAGTAAGGATCTCTATTAATAGAGCATGATGCGCTCCCGTGATGTCAATAGTGAACTCGGCAGTATAGTCATAGAATCTTTCTAAGGTTATCAATAATTCATAGTCTCCGGTTTCTACTTCAGGGAACAGTACACTGTTTTCTGTAGCCGTTGCTGTATAGCTAGTACCATTAGTGTGGGTTAGCATAACATAAGCGCCAATAGGGCTGTCTCCCGAATTGGTTGTAATAGCAATAGTGAAAGGTACAAAGATTTTCTTTTCTATTGTATTAGAGAATTCGGGTTCAGATACTACATTGCCGTGGTAGCAAGTGGCTACTGCGTACATATAGGTTCCTGCAGCAAGTCCTGCCCAACCAAAGTCAGTGTGCGACATGGCATTGATCGGGTTGTTCGTCAAGATGTGCCATTTGCTTGGGTTATCTTGATCAGCTTCTAAGAAGCGCCATACTTTGTAACCTATGATACCTCCAACAGATAACGGTAAAGTTGCAGGTAGTTGCCATTCAACTATCGAAGAGTTCTCGTCAAGTATTTCAGCTACTACGCCGGTTGGCGGATAAGGTATGTCGTACAAGATAATAGTACCTAAGTTGGTATGACCAATAACTACAACTTCTTGAGTGTGAATTTGGTATCCAGGTTTTGTTATGGTTAGAGTATAAGTAGTTTTATAAACTCCATTGGTTGGGTCAAACTCAAATCTACCAAGTTCTACCGATTGAGTATTGTAGTCTAAGTGCATATTCTCTAAATTTAATGCAGCTCCGGTAATGAAGTTGCCATCAGCAGCAGCTACCACGCCAAATACGAGATATTCGGTGGTGTCTTTACATGCCACTAAGCAGGCTCCAACTGGTGCAGATTCGCTGAGTCCGTCACCGGTACACACTGCTGTAATTGTCCAACAATGATACTCGAAAGGATTCATACCATCAACAGCATAGTCAGTATAAGTAAGCTCCGGCCAATTTAATTGGATAGGATTACCATCACGGTAGATGTTGTACAGTCCGATGTTTGGACATACCACAAATCTAACGTTGTTGCGTTGCGATAAGGTTCCTGATGCTGTTGGAGGCGCCGCCGGATTGATAGGCGGAATATCATCTGCTCTGAAATGAATTGCTTTAGCGCCGCTTGTAGCATGAACATGGAAAGTATTCGTGCTGTTTAGATAACCACCATGATTATTAAGATATACTAATACAAGATTACCACCCTCATATTCAAAAGGCTCATCCAATTGAATATTGAACCACGGAGCTTCATTGTTATAGGTAATGGTACCGGTAAACACTTGGGTAAATTCGCTAAACGGAACCCAGTCTGTAGTGCTCGCGAACGTATTCTTTGTAGTGTGTGCTAAATAGATAGTTTGGTTGGTGTGTGCATAAGTATTGGGCGGAGATTTAATATAGTTGAATGCAATATTAGTAATGAGACCCGGTTCGCCAATCTCAGATTCTTCGAAGATTTGTTGTGTGTAAGAGCGGTGCCAGAAAGTATTTAGCGGTAACGTGTTTACTGCGGTTGTACCGGTTCCGATAACTATCGCTTCGCAGTTGCCGAAATATTCATTAACGGTAACCGATTGACATACGCTTTGTGGAACACAATCTCCGGCAAACATCGCTCGCACGCAATAGTTGTGCGTTCCTGCATTCACATTAGTGTGCGTGTAAGACGTGCCGGTAACGGTTGCTAAGAGCGCATTGTTGAAGCGTATTTCATAACCTGTGGGTGTTCCGGGCGCTGCCGTCCACGTTAAGGCTACATTATTATTGTTAACAACAGCTACATTCAAATTGGTAAGAGCAGCGCAAGGTTCGCCGGCGGCTTCGGTAGTGATAACAACACCATCACCATCGGTAGTTGCCCAATACTGCATAGTAAATAAGTAATCCAATCCTTCTTCAAATACATAATTATCACGACGTCCTATAGTTTGTGGACCGCCGCCATCGCCTGCAATCCATATTCTTCCCCAACCCGGATCAGGATTAGCAATACACCAATCATAAGTACCTGCAGGGATTTGAATCGTAACAGAACCCACAGCTACCACAGGAGATGTACACGTAGGAACAGCATTGGTGGGTATCAAATGTGAAAATACATTATAGAGTGTTGACGGTGGATTACAAGTAGTTGTAAGCGGTCCGGTAGTAGGTATCGTATTACCATATTGTGTAGCGGTTTGGTCTAACAATAATTGGTAACCGGTCATATCGCCCCACACATCATTAGCTGCTAAAGTAACGTTCACCATGCCTTTTGGAGCACGTGGAATATCACCTATTACAATGTTTTCTTTCACAATAATCGGAGTGGTAGCTTTTCTAACCATGTTACCCGCAGGGATTTCATTTCCTTTGTCTGCTTTTTCAGTATAGGTAACATGAGCGTCTGTAACAAACTCTTCAAATACAGGAGCGATAGGATTAGCTTTTGTTTTGATCGGTTTTATAGGAAGATCCCAGCTTAGTATAACGCCTTCACATTCGGATGATGTGTATTGAGCGTTAAAGTTTTGCGGAGGATGACAAGCACACGCTAACAACGAAACAGAAATAGGATCTGACTCACCAAATTCTGCTTGCTGGCAAGCTTGGGTAACCGTCCATGTATATTCTACGAACGGATCGAAGCCGCAGTCCATGTAAGTAGTTTCTGAATGATTTGCTGCAATAAGTACGTCATCACGATAGATGTTGTATACATAACTACCACCAACGGCTTGCTCAGTAGTAATAACAACTCCGTCATTACCTGATGGGAATAGCTGCACGTGGAAAGTGTAATCTAAACCATCTTGGAAAACATAAGCTTGACGAGCGCCTGAAGTTGCTGCCCCACCACCTGCGCCTACGCGCCAAATTCTGCTGCCAGGAGTCGGGTTAGCAATACCCCAATCGTAAGTACCGGCAGGAATTTGAATTGTAGTGCTTCCGTTCCAAACGATATTGGTAGATGTACATGAAGGATTAGCAGCTACAGGATTTTTATGTGAGAACACATCATACAAGGTTGCAGGAACAGCACAGGTAGTACCTCCGAAAGATCCTACAGCAGCCCCTGTTGCAGGGATGGTAACCCCATATTGTGTACCGGTATTATCCAATAATAATTGGAAACCGGTTCCATCGTCCCAAACATCGTAAGCTACTAACGTAACATTCACCATGCCTTTAGGTGCAGGAGATACAGTAATCTTTGTATTTTCCGAAGGAGTATTATTAATAATTTGACCTTTAGCAGTTCTGTCAAATTCATTTACTTGTTGTGTTATCACTACCGGAGAAGTAGTTTTGACTTTGAATAACGGAGCCTCCCATTCTAAAAGCGCACAACAATCATCGTTATAAACAGCAGTTAAGTTTTCTGCCGGCTGACATGGAATACATGGATCTTTAGTTATGCAAACCGGTAACGATTCGCTGCCTTCTTCACATACCACTTTAATACACCATGTGTTTTCTACGGTATTATCAAAGCCTGAGTGATGAAAATTAGTTACAGTAATAGGTGTTGGAGTAAGGAGTTCATTACCGAAATACACGTTGTAAGTAACGCCCGCACACATTTTAAATCTGATGTTAGGACGAGTGCTTATTCTCGCAATAGATGTGGTAATGTTATTAGGATTAATAGGTGTACCTATACTATAAGTATTAATATACTTGTTGGTGGAGTTAAGGCTTCCTGTTGTGAAGCCATTTTGACCTGGTGTATAAGTATTTGAATTTTGAAGTACCGCTACTACAATATTTCCGCCTTGATACTCAAACGCATCGTTTAAATCAATATTCGACCATAGATTAGCGCTGCTAAAAGTCATGTTGCCGTTAAATACTTGTTGCATTTCGGAAAGCGGAACAAAATCTGCAGCAGTAGCGCCTGTAAATTCATTTTTGGTAGTATGTCCTATCCAAACAGTTATGGGGTACATTCTGTCAGCTGCTAACGTCCAATTATAGGCAATAGCTTCAATCATACCCGGATCTCCAATTTCGTCGGCGGTGTAAATAACTTGAGTATAGCCGTGCTCCCAAAGGGTATTCACAGGACCCGCCTGAATGTTGGTCGTTCCTAAAATAACGGGTACGCCTGCACAACCGCCCAAGTCTTCGCTAACCATTACAGATTGACATACGCTTTGCGGAATACAATCTGCTGCCGGAGGATAAATTGCTTTTACGCAATAATTACGCGAACCCGTGGCAGCGGATGCGTGCGTGTAAGAAGTGGTAGTTACGGTTGCTAAAAGAGTTCCATCGCAAGATACTTCATAACTGGTAGCTCCTGAAGCAGCTGTCCAAGTCAGATTTACACTTTGTCCCGAACCTTGAGTAGCAGTAAGATTGGTAATAGCAGGGCAAGGATCTCCAATCATTGCTTCAGTAATACTGCTTCCTGCGCTTGGGTTAAGAGTCCCGGTAGTTATTTGTGTAAGTGCACCTGTTGCTTTATTAATTCTAAAATAAGTTGTGCTCGACAAGTTTGTTTGTGCTATCCAATAAAGTTCGTTGGTTTCGCGATCAACAAACAAAGGTTGAATGTAGTTAACCTGCGTTACACCTCCACCCAATGTAGCTATTTGGGTAAATGCACCTGTCGCTAAATTAATCGTACCAAATTGATTGGTCATATTACGTATAGCATAAGCAACGCCATCGTTGTCAATTGCCATAAAGAAAGTATTCACATGACTTGCATTTAATGGGAATGTGGTAATAGTGGTAACATCTCCTGTGGCAAGATTAACGGTTCCGAAAACAGGGCCATCAGAATCAGTATTTGTCCATGGGGTTACATATACTAAATTAGTAACCGGATTCCAGCATAAGCTAACGGCATCACAAGCAAAACCGGTTTTAATAGGAGTCCATGCGCCGGTTGATTGGTTTATAGTACCAAATTGCGGAGCGCCGGCAGCCCAGCCTGCAGCATAAAGTACGCCGTTGATATACTCTGAAGCTTGAATAGATCTACCTGAAGAGCCGATTTGAGATCCGAAAGGATTGGCTACTGTACCTTTGTAGCAAGTTCCTCCAGAGCCAACATTAATGATAACATCACTACCGAGTCCTTTGGGAAACTCTTGATGACCAATAGCTACATTCGGATTTGTTCTTGCAGCAGAAGCAGTGAAAACTGTTTTTTCTTCCATTGCTATCCTCTCAGCCTCTTTTACAGGGCAAGAAGGTTCCATGTTTTTGTAAACGGGTATTACAAGTTCGGGAGTAGTAGTGCTTTTGATAGATTTGCTCGGTGCATCCCACGTTAAGAAAATGCTACAATCTTTATCAAATTCGCCTTCTAAGTTAGTGACAGGTGGTGTGTCGCACGCACATGCCTCTTTCGTCATTTTAACAGGTTTGGAGAAGCCGCCTTCTGCACAAATAACTTCAACAGCCCATGTATAAGGTACGGTAGGATCCGGAATTGAAACATCGGTAAAAGTAGTTTCCTTTACGTTTGAACCAATAAGTTCGCCGTCACGGTAGATGTTATAAGCGCCGGGAGCAACTGCCGGACAAACCGTGAATTTTGTATTACTACGTCTGGCTTGTACTCCTTGTAGTACTCCTTGTGGGTTATTCGGATTTATAGGACCGCCGGAGTCATGATAATGGTGCAACGATTTGTTCCCCGTGGTGGTATGATAACGGAAAGTCGAAGCGCTACCATGGTTGGCACCGTGGGTATGCAAATAAGCTAATACAAGATTTCCGCCTTCATATAAGAAAGGTTCATCTAAGACGATGGTAAACCATTCATTTGAATTGTTATAAGTGATCGTTCCCGTGAAAACTTCTGTTAAACTACTCCACGCTACATAATCGGTGGCGTTTGCAAAAGTGCTCTTGGTAGTATGGCCTAAACGAATTTCTTGATTAGTTAGAGGCCTTACAGTATTATCTATATATTGGAAAGAGATTTCCGTAATTAAACCGGGTTCTAAGTCCGCTTCATCAAAAATTTGTTGCGTATAAGAGAAGTTCCAGTAGGTTCTTACAGGTAGCTCTCCCGCAGAAGTAGTAGCGGTTCCTATAATAATATTATCACATCCGCCGGCTTTAACGATGGTACTGCCAAGTTCGGGAGCGCCATCTTCAATAGTATTAACGTCTAGCATTTCTTGTTCATGCTTAGCTCCTTCTTGTGCTAATTCTGCTTCAGTTGCTTCAACGTGTATGTATTCAGGAGCCACATAAACAGCTTTAGGCGCTCGTTTTCCTACGGGTGCATCCCATGTAAGTACCATATCACAGTATAGCGTGTATTCTCCTTGCAAGTTGGTAATTCCGGGGCAATCTCCGTTACAAGCTCCCATAAATGCAGTAACCGGTTCGGTTTCGCCGCCTTGGCAAGCTACTTTTACTGCCCAGGTGTGTGCTGCATCGGGATCGTAGGTATGATCCATAAAGAACGTAGAGGTTATGTTTTCAGCAATTCTAGAATTGTCGCGATATACATTATAGTGCTTTATGTCGCATCCTATACCCACAGTATGGAAAAATCCGGCAGAAATACCATACTGTGTTACTTCAAGGATTTCTGTTCCATTGAAATTAACATATAAACTAACGCCATTATCGCTATACTGGTGGTGCCATATTGTAAAGGTAGCATTATTTGTAATTACTAATGTATATGTTCCGGTAGCTACATTGTTTCCTCCCGGAGCTTGGCGTCCGCCACCCATTAAAATCGCACCGGAATTGTCATCGGTTAATGTCCAGCTATAACCATCGCCCCATACCACATCTGTAATCACAACTTCTACGATGCACATATCGCCAACAATAATAGGTGCATGGTTAACGGTTTTCGGGAAGCAATCTTCTGCAAATAATGCTTTAACGCCATAAGTGTATATGCCATCCGGCACATAGTTGTTTGTATAAGAAGTTGCAGTAACGGTGTTTAAAATAGCTCCGTTACGAATTACCTGATAACCTGTTGGCGCACCCGGAGCAGCTGTCCATGTTAGATCCACAGTATAACCTGAAACGGTAACCGCAAGATCCGATATGGTTTCGCACATCTCTCCGCCATCGCCTAATTCATAACAGAATATAGGATCTAGGCTGCTACCTTCACAAATGCCTATCATAACCATTTTACCGGTAGTTATATCTAATCCGGTAAATAAACCTGCGCCGGCAGTAGCCACGGAACTTAAGCCGGGTACATCGCTCGTTGTTTTGGCATTGGCTTGATATGCATCGGTAGTTAAGTTCCAACGATGTAAGTTCAAATTATCACCACTTAACATCCATAAATAGGGTGTTCCATCAGAAGTGTTTTCCCATGCAATATCGGTAATAAGATTGGGAGAGTTTAACGTTTTCAATATAGTTCCTGCTTTACTTACTTTACGTACTGTATTAGTTTCAAACTCCGCAATCCAGAAACAGTCATCATCTACATCGTAAGCAACCGCATCAATATATTGTCCGCTTACGTTAACAAAGTTAGTAGCGGTCCAAGTAGCCGGATCAATTTTCCAGATAATGCTTCCGCCGGTGGCTCCGTAAATAAATTCGCCATCGGTACAGAAACCTTCAATATTAAGACCCCACATATTTGTTAAGCCCGATATATTTATGTTTCCATCATACACCCAATTGCTTCCATTTTTGACAAATCTGCTCACATTACCCAAACCATGTATGTTAGCATTCCATTTTGAAACATACAATTTGTCTTCCCACATAAATGGGGAGAAGTTACCGCCATCACCTTGAACCTCACCAACTCTAAAATGCCACAACAGATCCCATACGGCTTTGCTTGCGGTTTCTTCAACCGGTGCAAACGGAGCGTTTGTTGTTTTGCTACGTGTAGCGCTATATCCTTCTCTTCTTTTCGCCGGAACATCGCCCGGAACATAATATGGCGGAGCTATTGTTACAGAGCCCGATTTTTTTGCATCGGGTTCATTCCATGTTAATATAGCCACTGTACAATCCTCATCATATTCAACTGCCAAATCTTGTGCGGGGTTATTATCGCAAGTATTTCCGCAAGCCGGCATAGATGCACTAACCGGTACGGATTCGTTGCCGTCTTCGCACACTACTCTTACTTCCCATGTGTATGGGTTAGAAGAATCGTAATGGATATCATCGTAATATGTTCTTTTAGTAGTAGTAAGAAGAACGTTGTCGCGGTAAACATTATAGGTATTGCCGCCGCAGAACACGTCTTCGGTGACAGAAAATCCGGAAGGAATGTTATATATTGATAAACTATATACTTCTTCTCCATCTACATTAATAACTAAAGTAACGCCGTTATCAGTATAAGTACCGTGTTGCCACAAGCTAAATGTAGCGCTTCCTGTAAGTAACGCAGGAAATGTTCCCATTGATACATTGCTTCCTGTTACTTGTTGTCCGCCGCCTGCTAAAAGCGCACCGGATTCATCGTCGATTAATGTCCAGCTAAAAGAATCGCCGTACTCTCTGTCTATAATAACAACTTGCGCTTGGCACACATTGCCGAATATTCCGGATGCGCTGGCTTTTCCGCCATTGCCTTCTGAAGTAACTGCATAAACTGTGAAACTATGCTGTCCCGCATTATCAACAGTAACCGGCAATGTCATATTTTGACCCGGAGCAGCAGTTGTAATTTCTGTATAGGGTTGTCCATTACGGTCAATTACCATTTTGGTAATAGTTAATGGAGCGCCACCCAAGGTTTCTGTTGGATTAGTCCAAGAAAGTGTACCATTTAAACTCGTTCCAATAGGAGTAACCGTTACATTGGTAGGAGCTTTTGCCAAGTTCGGATTACTTTCGGTGGGTATTGCAAAGCCAACTATTTCTGCGTCATTTGCAAAATCACCCAAGTAAGTTAGTGTATTATCATCTAAGTTAATACGGTGGAGTTCTCCCCATCCAAACCAGCCGTTAAATACATAAGCAGCCCAATATATTGTATTTGCCTCACGATCAATTGCCATATCTTGAATAAAGTTGACATTGAAGCCGAAAGATATTAACGTGGTTACTGCGCCTGTATTAGGATTAACCTCAACAATATTATTATTTGCCAAATCTAATTGAATAAAACGACCGTCATTGGTAATAGCAAAGCAAGATAATAATCCGCTACCCTGATTTGCTTGGAATGCAAATGTAGTGGCTCCTGTTGCAAGATTAACAGTATAAAACGCACCACCATCAGCATTAACATAAACTGTGCCATCCGGATGTTTACACATCGCTAATGCCGTAGGAACGTTATGATTTGCCACTATAGTATGGGCTCCCGTTACAGGATTTATTTTGTAGATAGCTTGAGAATTGGGGGCTATGCAATACCATTCGCCGTCAATCCAGTCGCCACCACCCGGTAATTCCGGTAAAGCGCCGCCAATATAGCTAAGTCCTCCGGGATTGTTCAATGGTAATGTTGCGGGATTATTGTTTCCTGGGAAACAGTCAATAGCATAAGCTATTGTATTTGGCCCTCTCAGGCTCGGCATTTGGAAACCTCTTTTCTGCGCAGCACCTTCAGTTCTAATAGCTCTGGTAGTTGCTGACTTAGCCGATATATCTCTACTCGGAGTGTCCGGAGTAACTAACGGAGTAAATCCCTGAACGCCGCTTTTGCCTTTGCTAATCGGGGCTTCCCAAGTTAAGCTGGCGGTCATACAGTTTGCAGAATAAGCCACTGCAAAATTTGTTGCGGGATTGCAATCGCCGGGTTCACCTATCATGAAATTAGCCGTATAGGTAGCATCTACCGAAGCGTTAAAAGTAAGTGGATTGGCAGTAGAGTTTCCGGGTGTCCAATTCACGAAAGTATATCCGGCATTAGCGCTTGCGGTTAAAGTAACCGGAGCGCCAATAGCATACGCACCACCGCCGGTAACTGTGCCGGCGCCGGTTGGATTTACGTTGGTGGTAATAGTGACGGTGGCGGAAGCTTCATTCACTACGCCAATAATAGCGTTATTATTTTGCATAGGAGGCGTCTGCGCGTTATAGTTTGACCAGTTATTAGTCCCTCCTTGTATATGTCCGCCCGCAGCAACTACCGGAGTATTGACTGTAGCTCCAATAATAAAATTCACTGATGATGTAGCTGACCAACCAATATATATTTGAGCGGTTGTTAAAGGATAAGGTGTGTTTAGTACTACCGTATTCCATCCATCCACAGGCGTAAAGTCTTGCTCGTATAAATTTGCTCCGGTTAACGAACTGCGAATCCAAACTTTAGCGCCTGTTATGGTTGCAGCCGGTACGCCAAAAGCAACTTCAATAGCCGTTAAGTTCTTTCCCGCAAAGGGAGTCATATTGGCGCTTGTATATGTTATGGCAGCCTGATGTGGAACAGCGGGAGCATAACCAATACCGGTTATAGCGCTGTTATCGCAATACGCCATAGGTTGAAATGCATACACCTTTTGGGTTATCGGTTCACAAACATCGTTACAAGCAGATTGGTCGCCGGTAAGTACAACTTTACCTTTCACGGTTAAATTACCTGCTGCTGTGGGTGTATAGGTCACATTAACATTAGCAAAAGCGCCTGCGGCTACAGCTGTAGTAACTGCTGTTGTTCCAATAACATTATTGGCAGCATCAAGTAATTGAACGGTATAATTATTTTGAGAAGTGGTACCGCTATTGAAAACAGTAACCGTATATGTCGTAGGATTTCCAACCCATTTGAGTGGGTTACCGGCTATAGATGAAGCGCAAAGGTCGATGGTAGGTGCTGCAGGTGCTCCGGTAACGAGTCCTTCAATACCCAAATTTCCGGCTGTTGTAAAAACATTCCATGTTGCTCCTGCGCCATGAGTATTCGGAACGGTGGCTCCAATAATGTAATTTGCTCCGCCCTGTTTGTAAGAGTCTCCTGTTGTTGTAAGAGGCATGGGGCGAATTTCGTTAGTAGTACCTGAAGTGGTAGTGTGCATTACTGAAAAACCAATCACCAACCCATTGCCTAAGGTTAGCGGATATGGAGTATTAAGAGGAACGTTATTCCATGCGCCCGGCGTAACTGTAACACCTGTTTGCTCATAAACAATAGCGCCTGAAAGTGTATTCTTTATCCAAACCTTACCACTACTGGGTACCAAACTGGCATTTTGTGCTGCAGATGGGAAGTAAAAATTGATTTGGGTCAAAGTACCTCCTGCGTAGTTGCACATTTGTGGAGCAGTAAAAGAGATACAGCCATGCGAATAAAAACTACCTACACCAAAAGAGGCGTTACCCAATCCGGCAAAAGTAGTGCCGACATAGTACTTTAAGGTAAAATCCGCTTTTGAAGGAGTTTGCTCTGGTGCAATTTCTACTTTTCCCAAAGTTTCTTGATTTTGGAGCACAAGATTTTGTGCACCCAAGTAGCCCACACTCGCCATGAAGATGAAAGCTAAGAAAAAGATAAATTTTTTCATAATAAATAAATGTTGGTTAATAAATTATTTGGTTTAATTTTATACGTCATAGTTTTTACACATTATAATACAATGAGCCTGCAAAAATACATTTTTTCAAATATCAACTATTGGGTGTTAATTTTTTTTGGAAAAAAAGGAGAAAGGAGAAAGGAGAAAGGAGAAAGGAGAAAGGAGGTGTTTATTTGAAGTTGGTTTTTCGGATTTTAATAAGGGTGGAAATCATTGAAGATAATTGTTTTAGTTTGTATATTAGTATTGCGAGGTTTTCATTTTCAATGATTTTCAATTTACTTGCCAAATAAAACTGTGTGCGCAATTCTCCACATGAACCTTTAGCTATATACAAAAATTGGATGAACTCTTTATTCGTCTGTCGTTCAAATCCTTCTGCAATATTAGAGGGAATAGAAACCGCAGCTCTTTGCATTTGGTCTTTCAGTCCATAATCTTTACAATTTTTCAATATTTCATAAGTTTTCACGCTTATGCGCATTCCTTCTTTCCAAATCTCCAAATCTTCAAAATTATTGATCATTGCCTTTTTGTTTTTAATATTCATATTTTTCAAATTAACCATTCCTAAAAATCCCCCTCCTTTCTCCCTTCTCCTTTCTCCCTTCTCCTTTCTCCTCCTCCCTTTCACCATATTTCTCACCGCAGTATAATTTTCACCGGCAAATGATCCGAATACCCACCCAAATATTTCGGTCCCATATAAGTACGAAATGTTTTTACGCCACCATACTTTTCATCCACCGTTAACAAAAAAGGCGCATCAAAAATAATGGCTTCTCTATTTTCTACTTGCCACTTGTTTTCATTATTTAATAATGATTTCGATACGATAAACTGGTCTAAGCATCCCCAAAATTCCTGCGATTTATGCGTTCCTCTGTTTTTTCCTAATAAAGGAAACATTAAATTAAATAAAGTTCCTTCCGTTGTTTCATTTTCATATTTTTTTGCTTGTAAATAGGTTAGCATGCTTTCATCAGTAGGATAATCATTAAAATCTCCCATAATAATAATGTATGCGTTGCTATTTATGAATAGCAGCGAGTCTACTTGCTTTCTCAATACTTGCGCATAATAGTTGCGTTTGGGGATGGTGGCGCCATGTCCGCCAAACCGCGATGTCCAGTGGTTTACAAACAAATGTAATGTGTCTTCTTTTGCCATAAGCGCTTTGGCATACAAAATATCTCTGTTTTTTGCAGTTGGCTCAAACGGAAAAACAACCGGAACGGGATAACTTTCTATAATTTGTATTCTATCTTTTCGATAGAGTAGCGCCACATCTATTCCGCGCGCATCCGGCGAATCGTAATGCACGTAGCGGTAACGGTATGCTTTTAATCCTGTAGTGTAACAGAGTTTCTTCAGCACATTTGCGTTTTCAATTTCCGCCAAGCCAATAATATCCGGCGGCTCCCAAGCATTCATCGCCAAAAACACCTTGGCGATATCATTCAGTTTTTTATAAAAACGCTTATACGTCCAACGATAAAACCCGGTAGGCGTAAAAGCCTCATCGTTTTTATCAGGATCTTTTTCCGGATCGAAAAGATTTTCAACGTTGTAGAAGGCGATGCAGTAGCGGAGGGACGACTCCTGTTGTGAAAAGGCAATGAGATGGAGAAGGTAGAAAAGGAGAAAGGAAAAAGGAGAAAGGAAAACCTTATTTTTAAAAGGCAACCTTAGTAGCAGAAAGCGGATGGTGAAAGGCATTTTGATTAGTTTTTAAGTTTTTTTGGTTAAATATTTTATTTTGAAATGCTATTACTTTTTATTGAAGTAGTATGTAAGAATATTGAGTTCTTATTCGCCGTAGGCGATAAACTTTTGATAACCCCGAGCAAGTTTACGCAACTCGGGGTAAAACGATGGAACAAATCAACACAGAACTACGTAGTAGTTCAACTATCTTCCCAAAACCATTTTTCATCCATTTCAATACCATGCTTCTGAAAAAGACGATTGATTTCATCCTGAAAACTCTCTTTTCTGTGATGTTCCTGCTGATTTTTGATATAATTGATCAGAATATCGCGTTCCTTATACGAATAAGTTAATGCACAGTATTTTATCCCCCAGCCTCTAAAATTCGGGAAAAATCCTGATGATTTTATCCACCTTGTCGATGCTACTTTAATATCCTTAATATAGTCTGCTGATGCAACAGACAGATGAAGATCGGAAAGGATATGAACATGATCTTCCATACAATTAATTCGGAACAATACACACTTTTTATTTGTTATTACTCCCCAAATATAGTTTTTTAATTTATCTAAATGAGTCAAATTGATAGTTTTTTCGCTACTTCTAGTGCGAAAAATAATGTGATAAAGTATTTGGCGATAAGCTGACATAGTGTAAGGTTTTAGTTAGTAAGATGTTTTTTGTTGAACTACCACGTAGTTCCCATTTCGTTCATTATGTCTTCTTACCCCGAGCTGCGTAAACTTGCTCGGGGTTATTAAAAGTTCATCGCCTACGGCGAATCTTCGTTTAAGAAAATTCTTTGCTTTATTTATTTTATTTTCAGCATATAACGATTTTAGAGTGGCCATCTCAGGATGAGTTTAATGAGTAATAATTAGTCGCGCAAATATACAACTCAAAAACGCATTTGTCAAGAGGGAAGATTAAAAAATAATTAATAGTTCCTCAAAATAAAATTTTAATAAAAAAGCAGTTTTCTCTTAAAAAACTGCTTTTTTCGTCTTTTCGCAAATTATGGCGAAAGGATTTTTGGAAGGATTTTACTATTTTATCCCCAACTCCGCTTTAACTTTGTTAGTCAAATCATCGCTTGGCGAGGAAAACAATAGCGTAGAAATGTCAAAAACATAACTATAGTGGTTAGCTTTAGCTACTTTTTTAATCGCGTCTATTAATTTAGTTTGAAAAGGTTCCAATAATTCTAATTGTTTATCTTGAACATCCATTTCCATAGATTGCGCAAACTCTTGAATACGTTTTATCATAGATTGCAGCTCTTCCTGTCTTATTTTTAATATTGCCGGTGAAGTGCCGGGGGTATTTGCCAATTGCTCAAATGCAGCCTGTTTCTCTTGAAACTCTCTTACCATTTGCTCTCCGATAGACTGTAAATCAGCATTGTAATTTACAATTACATTTTGAATGGAGTCAATGCCGGGCATGCTTTTCATAATTTCACCATAGTCTACGTGTCCGAATTTGGATTGCGCGAACCCATGGAAGCAGAAGGCGGAAAGCAGAAAGCAGAAAGCAATTTTCTTGATTTTCAATATATTCATAACTTTAAATTTTAAATCTTTAAACTCTACTTTATCCCCAACTTCTTCCTTACTAACGGCGTTACATCATCTCCACCATCATAATAAAGCAAGATTTGAGTATCGAAAATGTAGTTGTATTTGTGTTCTTTTGCTACATCATTAATAGCATTTTGCACTTTTTCTTGAAAAGGAGCAATTAAGCGGAATTTTTCTTCTTCAATGTCTTGTTGAACATTCATTTCAAACTCCTGTATTCTGTTTTGAAGAGCGATAAGTTCATCTTCTCTTAGTTTTCTAACAGCAGATGACATCGTGCCGGCTTCTTTATCGAATCTGTCTTTCTTTGTTTGAAACTCATTGAACATATTTTCATAAATAACCTGCAAGCTATTATGAAAATCCATCAACTTTATTTGAACGGAATCTATTCCGGGCATTACTTGCATGATTTCATTCGAATTTACATGTCCATACTTTTGCGCAAACGTGGAAGTCATGCAAACCACCAATGCTACTAAAATTAACGTAATCTTTTTCATTATTTATATTGTATTAAAATTAATCTCTCACTGTTATTCCCAAACGTTGCATCACCATATCATTCAAATCCCATTTCGGGTCGGCATATACAATTGTCATTGAGCCTGCTACATCAAAAACAAACGCATAACCTCTGTCTTTTGCAATAGCTTCTATAGCATTAAAAACTCTATCCTGAATGGGTTTTACCAACTCTTCTCTTTTTTTAAACAAGTCGCCATCTTTTCCAAAACGTTTTTTCTGCAATTCTTTTGCATCTTGCTCTGCTTTAATAATAGCTTCTTCTCTTTTCTGTTTAAGGTTTTCCGGCAAAGTAATTGCCTCTACTTGATATTGCTTATACATTGAATCAATAGAAGCGAATCTTTTTTCAATATCTCTCTGCCAATTTACAGCAAGTCTGTCCAATTCTTTTTGAGCTTCTTTGTACTCAGGAATGTTATTCAAAATATATTCGGAATCAATGTATCCGTTTCTTTGTTGTTGAGCGAATGCCGATAACGACAAACTGATAGCTAAAATGATTAATAAAAGATTTTTTTTCATAAGGCGCAATTTTTGGTTTGTAACGTATTTTTTAATTGATTATTATAATAATTTTGACATTTTGTATTAATCAATAGATGAGTTGATGGAGATATGGAAGTGACTTCTATTGGCGCCGGGTCTGTGCGGAACTTCGTCAAAGCCATAACCCCAGTCAAAGCCGAGCAATCCGAACATCGGCAAGAAAACGCGAATACCAACCCCTGCAGATTTGTAGAGTTTGAATGGTGAGTACTGGCGTTTGTCTAACCAACTGTTTCCAGCTTCAGCAAAAGTCAACAAATAGATGGTAGCGCTTGGGTTCAATGTAATGGGATAGCGCAATTCGGCAGTGAATTTATTATAGATGGCAGCGCCTATCGGAGATCCAAGCATATGAGGAGTTAGTGATTCGTTAGCGTAACCACGCATACCAATCACTTCTCTTCCGTCTAAGGCATAGTTCGACAATCCGTCGCCACCCAAATAGAAACGCTCAAACGGAGAAATACCGATGTCTCTGTTGTAAGCTCCCATAAACCCCGATCTGAAGCGCACATTGAGCACTAAATTCTCCACTAAACGGGTGAACCATGAAGTGCTGAATTTCCATTTATGCAACTCTAACCACCTGTATTTTTCTTGTGGAGTGGCATTTGCATAATCTATATTCGAGAAAAGCGAATACGGAGGCGTAAACTGCGCAGAAAACATGATCTCAGAACCTTGACGCGGATAAATAGGCGCATCTACAGAGTTTCGCCCAATGGTAAAAATATAACTCAGATTGTTTGAATATCCGTTAGAGAATATAAAAATTGAACCGTAATTGTGCACATTGTAACGCTGGTATAAGAACGTATGCGACATTTGGAAGTAGTCATCCGGCCATTTTAGTTTTTGTCCGTAAGATACGGAGAATCCGAAAATTTTAATAAAAGCGTGCCGTGGATCCGCTCTTTTATAGCCGTTGGTTTGAATTTGATAGCTTAACGCTGCGGTTAAGGAGTTGGGTTTTCTGCCCCCTACCCAAGGTTCGGTAAACGATACGGTATAATATTGATACCATATAGCATTGGTAGAAGCTCTAAACGATAATCTTTGTCCATCACCGGCAGGAATGGGCGTCCAGGCATCTTTCTTAAAGAACTTCCTGAACGAGAAGTTGTTGAATGTAACTCCGGCGCTCAGTACCAATCCGGTAGCCCCAAAGCCCAACGAAAGCTCCAATTGATCGGAAGAAGCTTCTTCTATTACATATTCTAAGTCCACAGTCCCATCCGCCTCATTAGGCTTGGGAATTACGTTAATCGATTCCTGATTAAAATATCCCATCGAAAGCAACATCTGTTGCGAACGGATCAAGTCGGCTCTATTAAACATTTGTCCGGGAATCGTAGTTACTTCGCGCAAAATCACTTTATCGCTGGTTTTATTGTTTCCGGCAACCGTTATTCTGTTGTATTTGGCTTGTTTACCTTCTCTGATACGAATTTCTAAGTCAATAGAATCTCCTTCAATCCTTACCTCAATCGGAATGGCGTGGAAAAACAAATATCCGTCATTCATATATAAAGAAGCTAAATCGTTGCCGTGCCTGTCTTGCAACAATCTTTCCATTAATAATGATTGATTGTAAACATCTCCTTTACTAATATTAACAATTTCTCTTAAAACTTGAGTGGGATATTTTGTATGTCCTACAAAATCAATATTTCTAAAATAATACCTATTGCCTTCGTGAACATCTATAAAAATGTATGCAAAACCGTTTTCAAAAATTACGGTATCAAATTCTATAAAGGCGTCTCTAAAACCAAAGTCATTTAATTTATTGATCAAACTCACTTTATCTTCCTCGTAAGCCTCTCTTATAAATTTAGACGACTTCATAATTCTGAGCTTTATTCTGTCGGAGAAATAGTCGTCTAAGTGTTCCAATACATCTTTCGACCTGTAATAGTCTAAGTTTTTTACCATAAACATAAACATCGTATCGGCTTTCGACATGGGTTCAAAGCGCGATCTTTCCTTAGTGCCTCGCATTGCTTTGGTTAGTTTTCCATGCGGGATACTGACTCCGGAAATAAGGATACGGTCAATTTTTACTTTTTTGCCCTTATCAATATGAAAAATCAGGTTTACGCCATTATGAACTTTTTCATCGGGTTTTACCTCAACATTCACTTCAACATTATAATATCCTTTTTCTACAAAATGTTTCTTAATTATATTGATACAGGTTTGAATCATATTTTCATTTACGATATTGCCTTGCGCCAATTTAATCTTGTCGCGCAAATCGTTTTCCTGCCCTTTTCTAATTCCCCTGAACCCAAAGGCAACCAATCGGTTACGTTCAGTTACATGTACGTTAATAAAAGCCATGTTATCCACCACACGGGTAAGTGTAATTTCTATATCTTCAAAACGTCCTGTATTCCAAAGATTTTTAATAGTTTTTGAAATCTCTTCTCCCGGAATCTCAATCACGTCGCCCACTTTGAATAAAAGTAACCGTGTGTCGAAATTATGAGCGCCTGTATAGGTAATTCCACCTATTTCATAAGTTTTCGGAGAAGAAAAATCAACAATAAGCCCTGGGCTATCCTCTTCCGTCATCAGTTTTATTTGTCCGTAACAAAATAAACCACACGTACTTAACAAAACCAATAAAAAAAACTGTTTCCAACGATTATGCGTCATGGATAGGGCAACAAATTAATCGGCAAATATAGAAAAAAACGTATTTGAAGGTTAAAAAGTATTCTAATTTGGCTAAATCTTTTTTTGATGCCGGAAAAATTTAACTCTTTCAAAAGATTTAATGTATCAATTTCAATTTTTTTTAGATGAAATAAAAATGTATTCAGTAATTTTTTAGTTTTGCGCCGTATGAAAAAAATCTTCTTTTTGTTCTTTTTTTTGCCGGTCATAGCGTTTACACAGGAACGTATAACCTTATCAGGCAACGTTTTCGATGGAGTTACTTTCTTTCCTATTGCGGAAGCGAACATCTATAATTTCAATTCAAAAAAGTACAGTTTTACCAATAAAGATGGAAATTTTGAAATTTTAGCCAAAAAAGGAGATACCATTATTATATCAAAACCAATTTATAAACAAGCTTTAATAGAGGTTACGCAAGAAATAATTGATAAAAAATTGTTGGAAGCGCCACTTTTTTTTAAAGCTGTTATTTTGAAAGAAGTGAATGTTTTCACCTTGCCGTCAACTTACGACATGTTTAAAAAAGAGTTTGTAAATGTTACTTTTTCAAATTTTTATAGAGCTTTTGATGGAATAGGTTTAACTCAACAAGATTTAATTAATGCAGAATATCAAGCCCGCGGAGGGCCCAATTTATTGAGAAATGTACCGGCAGCTATGAGTCCTATTTCTGCACTTTATAATAGATTTAGCAGACGTATGAGATTGGAACGTTTGCATCAAGAATTGGTTGATAATGAAGACGAAGTAGAAAGATTGCATTTAAAATACAATAGAGATTTAGTAAGCTCAATAACCGGATTGCAAGGAGAAGAACTCTTAAATTTTATGACCTTTTGTAGATTCAGTTATTATGATTTGATACGTTGGTCGCCGGAATTTATCATCTCGCAAATTAAAAGAAAATTCGACGATTATGAATATCATAGGGCGTTGCAAGATAGATAATTAATATATTAACAAAAAAAATAATTATGACAGAAAAAGTTATTCGTTCACTGCGTGACACTTCTTATGGCAGGTGGGTTGCGCTCATTCTAGTATCTATTACCATGTTTTTTGCCTACATGTTTGTAGATGTATTGTCTCCTTTAAAAGACCTCTTAGAAACTAAAAGAGGCTGGAGTTCAGAAAATTTCGGAACCGTTGGAGGCTCTGAGTTCGTACTGAATGTGTTTATATTTTTCCTGATTTTTGCCGGAATTATCTTGGATAAAATCGGTATTAGAAAAACCGCCCTTTTGGCAGGATTTCTAATGCTTGTGGGCGCCGGCATTAAATTTTACGGGGTTTCCGATTATTTTTCTCCGGAATCAGGATTGTACCAAGCATTAAACGGTTTTAGCTTATTCGGATTGATAGATCCGCTTCCGGGTTCTGCCGTTATGGCATGTATCGGTTTTGCCATCTTCGGTTGTGGCGTAGAAATGGCAGGAATTACCGTATCCAAAGCATTAGTTAAATGGTTTAGAGGCAAAGAATTAGCCTTGGCAATGGGGCTTGAAATGGCAATTGCACGTCTTGGTGTTTTTGCAGTATTCAGACTTACTCCCATTTTGGCAGACGGACAATATATTTCAAAACCGGTAGCGGTTTGTACTTTATTTTTGTTAATCGGATTTTTATCATTCTTGTGTTATTTCTTTTTAGACAGAAAGTTAGATCAACAAGAACAGATTGAGGTAGCTCCGGAAGACGAATTTAAAGTAAGAGATTTAAAAGCGATCCTCACTTCAAGAACATTCTTAATTGTAGCCGGATTGTGCGTTTTGTATTATTCAGCTATTTTCCCATTCCAAAGATTTGCGGCAGATATGCTTTCCAGTCGCTTGGAAATCAGCATGAGAGATGCAAGTAATCTGTTTTCATATTTCCCCATTGGCGCTATGGTGCTTACTCCGTTATTAGGATTTTTCTTAGATACAAGAGGAAAAGGAGCAACCATGCTAATCATAGGCGCACTATTAATGATGTCCTGCCATTTGATTTTTGCGCTAACCCCCAATTTTACTTATCCGATAGCCATCTGCGCTATTGTAATTCTGGGAATTTCATTCTCGTTGGTGCCCGCAGCATTGTGGCCCTCCGTTCCAAAGTTGGTAGATGACAAAGTGTTAGGTTCTTCTTACGCTGTAATATTCTGGATTCAAAATATTGGTTTATTGTGTGTTCCAATTATTATTGGAGGCGCGCTGGATCGTGCAAATCCGGGCATTGGTAAAAATTTATCCGAGATAAGAATAGAAATGGACGCCATTAGCTCTTTTCAACAAGAACTTGTAGATCCGGACACCTATAATGTTACTACAAAAGATTTTGGAAATACACTGAGACAAGATCTTAGTGACTTGCAGTTGGTATATAGAAATTACGAAAAACGTGCGGATAGAATCGCGAAAATTAGAGGAGACATAGACCAAATCTTGGCTAACAACGATGAGTTAACGGAACAACAAATGGAAACCATTGCAAATCTTCAAGCAAGCATCAACAGAGTGGAAGAAATAAAAGGAGATACGCTTTATAATTACAGGAACCCGATGCTTATTTTTGCAAGTTTTGGCGTTATAGCATTTATTCTTGGAATTTGGCTCAAAATAGAAGATCGTAGAAGAGGACTCGGATTGGAGCTTCCGAACAGGAAGAAAAAATAGAGTTAGCTAAAAATTAAACAACTCATTGCCATTATCATAAAATTAAAGTTTATGGTAATGGCAATTTTCTTACTTGTGCCTCAACCGCAGCATCCTCAATTTTTTCAAAGAGATATTCGGGGGCGTTAATTGTATGTCCGGCTTTTAGCAAGTCTATTTTGCCGCCTTCGCTCCAAGAATGCACGTCAATATTTAATATTTTTTGGAGTTTTTTCGACGTAAACGGCAAAAATGGTTCGCCCAATACCGATAAACACGCACAAATTTGAATAGATAAATGCAAAATGGTTTTCACGCGTTCAGGGTCTGTTTTCACTAATTTCCAAGGCTCTGTATCAGTTAAGTATTTGTTGCCCAAACGCGCTAAATTCATAAACTCAGCTAATGCTTCGCGGAAACGATACTTTTCAATGGAAGCACCGATGGTGTTGGGAAATTCTGCAATTTTGGCAATGATTTCTTTTTCTTCTGCTGTATATTCACCGGCTTCCGGTATAATTCCTTCATAGTATTTATGAATTAAAACCACCGTTCTGTTCACAAAATTCCCAAAAATCGCCAACAATTCGTTGTTATTTTTCGCTTGAAAATCTGCCCACGTGAAATCGGAATCTTTGGTTTCGGGTGCAATGGTGGTTAACGTATACCGCAACACATCTTGTTTATCTTTAAAATCTTCCAAATATTCGTGCAGCCACACTGCCCAATTTTTTGAGGTAGAGATTTTATTGTTTTCTAAATTCAGAAACTCGTTTGCCGGCACATTTTCAGGTACAATGAAAGAACCTTCTGCTTTCAACATCACCGGAAAAATGATGCAGTGAAACACAATATTGTCTTTCCCAATAAAATGTAACATGCGCGTATCCTCATCTTTCCACCATTTTTCATAATCCTGGCCATTCTGATCACACCATTCTTTGGTGGCCGAAATATACCCAATAGGCGCATCAAACCACACATACAACACTTTACCTTCCGCATCTGCTAAAGGAACTTTTACGCCCCAGTTCAGGTCACGGGTAACGGCACGCGGCTGTAAGCCCTGCTCAATCCACGATTTGCATTGTCCGTACACGTTAATTTTCCAGTCTTCCTTGTGTCCTTCTAAGATCCACTCTTTCAACCAGTTTTCATATTGGTCTAACGGCAAATACCAATGGCGGGTTTCTTTCATAACAGGCACATTTCCGCTTAATACCGATTTTGGGTTGATTAAGTCGGTGGCATTTAATGAGGTGCCACACGCTTCGCACTGATCACCATACGCTTTGTCGTAGCCGCAATGGGGGCACGCTCCGGTAATATACCGGTCGGCTAAAAATTCGCCCACTTCCTCATCATAATATTGTTCGGAATTTTTTTCGATAAGCTTGCCTGTTTCATATAGTTTGGTGAAAAAATCGGAAGCGGTTTTGTGGTGAATCGGCTTTGAAGTTCTAGAATAAATATCGAACGTAATACCCAACTCTTCAAACGATTTTTTAATTATTTCGTGATATCGATCTACAATTACTTGTGGTGTAGTATTTTCATTTCGCGCTTTAATGGTAATGGGCACGCCGTGCTCATCGGAACCACCAACCATCAGCACCTCTTCCCCTTTGGCGCGTAAATAACGGCTGTAAATGTCTGCCGGAACGTAAACACCGGCTAAGTGTCCAATATGAAGCGGTCCGTTGGCGTATGGAAGCGCCGTAGTAATTAAGTGTCTTTTTGCCATTTGATTTGATGTTAATGAAGGGGCAAAAGTATAGTAAATTATCTAATCCGTAAAAAATTCCTTTAAAAAATCGCCTCTACATTTGCCGTAGTAGTTCTCATAACCTCTTCCGTGGAGGTTTCCAAGACAGCAGCTATTTTTTCTGCAATGATGGGAATATAAGCGCTTTCGTTGCGTTTTCCGCGATAGGGTTCCGGTGCTAAAAAAGGCGCATCGGTTTCTAAGGCAATAGCATTAATTCCTACTTCTTTTATAATGTCTTGCAATTTGTTTTTTTTGAAGGTAATTACACCGCTAATGCCTAATAAATAACCATTATCTATTGCCCATTTGGCTTCTTGGATGCCGCCGGAAAAACAGTGTAAAATGCCTCGTAACGGAACATTTTTAAACTTTTTTAACACTGATAATGCCTCGTTAAATCCGTCGCGGATGTGGATGGAAAGTGGTTTTTGTAGCTCCTTTGCCCAGTTTAGTTGGGTTTCAAAAGCGGTTAACTGTTCGGTATAAAACGACTTATCGTGATATAAATCGATGCCTGTTTCGCCGATTCCTACGATTTGTTTGTTGTTTAAATGTTTCTCTAAAACAGCCAATTGCCTTTTAAAATCTTGGTTTACATCGGTGGGATGCAACCCGATGAGCGGGAAAATGTGAGTAGGAAATTCTTGGGCAACTTCAAAAATATCAGGAATAGATTCGGCAGAAACGCAGGGTAAAATTATTTTTTCTACGCCATGCTCTACAGCGCGTTGAATCACTTCCCGGTAATCGTTAGGATAATATTCTTTGCAAAGATGTGCGTGTGAATCAATGCAATAAGGTTTAGTCATACATCAACTTATTGATAATATCTTCTATGCTAATGCCTTCTGCTTCAGCCTTATAATTTTTGATGATACGATGTCGTAAAATATTGTGCGCTACAGCTCTTACATCTTCAATATCAGGAGAGAGTTTGCCTGCGAGGATAGCATGCGTACGCGCCCCGATAATTAAGAACTGAGAGGCACGCGGACCGGCGCCCCAAGACAAGTAATCTTTCGCCCACTGGTGTCCCGTACCGGTAAACGGACGCGTTAATGTGGACAAACGAACCGCATATTCATATACATTTTCAGCAATCGGCACTTTTTGAAGCAGTTTTTGGTAATAAATAATCTCCTCAATGGATAAAATTTGCTTCGGTTCATTCATATCACCATGGATAGTACTTTTTACAATATCCACCTCTTCATTAAAAGTCGGATAATCTAAATATATGTTAAACATGAAGCGGTCTTGCTGTGCTTCGGGAAGCGGATAAGTTCCTTCTTGTTCAATAGGATTTTGCGTGGCCAATACGAAAAACGGATCCGGCAATGGGTAAGTTACGGCGTTCATACTCACAGAGCGTTCCTGCATTGCTTCCAACAACGCCGACTGTGTTTTGGGCGGTGTACGGTTAATTTCATCCGCCAATACAATATTCGCAAAAATAGGTCCTTTAACAAATTTAAACTTACGACTTTCGTCCAAAATCTCCGTTCCCATAATATCCGACGGCATCAAGTCGGGCGTAAACTGAATACGGTTATAGGTTAAGTTTATCGTTTTCGCAATAGTAGTGATCATCAATGTTTTTGCCAAGCCGGGCACGCCAATGAGCAGGGCATGGCTACGGCTAAAAAGTACCATCAGTACATTTTTCACCACTTCATCTTGTCCCACAATTACCTTCGCAATCTCTTTTCTTAGTGCGCCATATTTCTCCACAAAAGCTTCAATGGCTTCTACATCGTTTTTAAAATGAATATCCATAGTATATTTTAGGTTAGTTTATTTGCCAACGTGTTACAAATTCGCAATCTTTGTAATCTTTGTGTATTCTAATACTTGTAGTTTTTACTTTGTTAATGATCCATCTTTCAATGGCTTTGTTTTTCTTTTCCTCTAAAGCGGCATTTTTAATTACATCATAATCTTCCACTAAATTGGCTCTGTGAGGCGCCACTTTGCTCCTTAAATACAGTAAGCGATAGGAGGTTACGCCATCTTCATTAATATAAATAACAGGCGTTGAAAACTCTCCGGGAATAAGCTTGCTTATCGTAGCAAATGTAGCCTGATCTAACGATTCCTGGTCAAATCTTGTAGAAAGCGTGTAAGGATTTATAACCCAGCCACCGCTCAACCTGTTAGGATCTTCGGAAAAGAGCATGGCAGCTTCGCTGAAATTCATTTTTTTATCAAGAATTACTTGTCGCACGCTATCCAAAAATTCAATCGTTCTCACTTGTTCTTCGGCGGAAGGTTTAGGCTGTAGCAAAATGTGCGACACATTCACGGATTCTCCTCTGCGTTCGTGCAATAGAATGATGTGGTATCCGGCGCGAGTTTTCAGCACGTGCGAGATTTCGCCCGACCTGAGGTTAAATGCAACGGCCTCAAACTCAGGGTACAACACTCCACGCTCTACAAACCCCAAGTTTCCGCCTTTGGAAGCGCTTCCGGGGTCATCGGAATACAAACGCGCCAACATGGAAAACTCCTGCTCCATTCTGCTATCGCTGCGAAGCGCTCTTTCTTTATAGCCTTCCAAACGTTCTTTTATCGCTACAATTTCGGCTTCGCTTACCGGGGGTGTTCTTAAAATATGCCCAAATTCATACGTAGCGGGAATCATTGGCATACTATCCACACCCACACGGTTCACAAAATTTTTCACTTCTGAAGGCGTTACCGTAATATTGGTGGTTATATTTTCCTGAACCTCTTCCACATACATTTGTTCACGCACAATTTCGCGCATATCTTTTTTAATTTCGGCAATAGATTTACCGAAATGTCTCTCAAGTACTCTCGCATCTCCGCCAACCATTTGCAAAAAATAGTTCATCCGCATATTAATAACGGCTTCCACCTGTTGGTCGGTAACAACAATACTATCCACATCTGCTTGATGCAGCATCAATTTTGTATAAACTAAATGCTCAAAAACGGTACATTTTTCATCTCCGTCATCGTCTTGCACAGCAAACTGAGCAGTATATTCAGCGTATGCTTTCTCTAAATCGGATTGCAAAATAATATCCTTTCCAATCCAGGCAATAATAGCATCAATAGGCGTTTGTGTCTTTGCTGAAAAGAAGCTGACAGTGAACAATATAAGAAATAAGAATCTGCGTATCATAGGTATTTCACGAAAAACGCGAAAGTAGCAGAAATATTTGATTAAGCCACATTTTTTCAAAAAAAATCTCTATGTATATTATAAAGTGTATTTTTGCGCTTGTTAATTTTGGAGGATGCCGAAAATCCTAAAGAGTAGGCTTATTAAAAAACACATTAAATCATTATGAAAAAATTATTGGTATTATTGCTTATTGGTGGCGCTTTTGTAGCGTTTACTTCTTGTAAAAAAACTTGTACTTGTGACACTTGGCTTCTTGGAGAGAAGACTATTACAGTATCAGATATTGATCTTGGAGGGCATGCAAAATGCTCAGATCTGAATACTGTAATAGAAATAGATGGTAAAAAAAATGGAGTTGAGTGTAAATAAGCATTTTAAATTAAATAACTCAAAAAAGCGGCTCTTAAAAAAGTCGCTTTTTTTGTTTGGATTTTTTAGCACAGAGAGCACGCGGAGTTGCACGAGATTCCTCGCTACGCTCGGAATGACAGCGCTACTGTGAATAACAAAAGTAGCGGCGGCAAGAATGTTCGCATTGCACTGTCATGTTGCGCTGCCGCCACATTCCCCTCCTTTGCGCAAGAATCGTCATTCCAAGCGCAGCGAGGAATCTCGTACTTTATACGTTAAACCTTAACGAAAATAGAATTCAGACTATAAAATTTTCTCTAATAAAACTTTAGAGCAATAAGGAAAATGAGCCGCTATTTCAGAATGATCTGAAAAAGTTTGTTTCACTATAGTAAACCCAGCTTTTTGGCACGTTGCAATAGATTTTTCGTTATTGGCAAATATATGACCGTGCACTTTGCGCAATTCGGGGTAAAGTTGGTGGTGGTATGAAATTTGCGCTGCGTAAAGGGCGCTCATAATTCCTTTGCTCTGAAATTCGGGCAGGGTGTAGCCATTTTCAAACTGTAAGACTTGCTCTTCACGTTCAATCATAAAATCTGTTAAAAGGGTTGCCTTTTGTTGAAATATTTGAAATTCGGCAGGCGTAAGTATATTTTTGAAAAGATGCGCTTTAATTAACGCTGAAGACAAATGCAAACTATTTCGTTTTTCAATCCAGGCGTTTACGGCGGCCACGGCATCTCCCCGATATTCTGCAACAAGAAAACCGGATAATGCAAATTCCGAACCTTCAATATCTTCTTTTAAAAAGTACTCTAACACAGGATATAACTCTGCTTCAGTTTTTCCAAGCAACCATGCCAAAGGAAATTTATCAGTGCCGCTTTTTTCGGCATGACAGATGACAGAAATCAGAAAATCAATGTCTTGCGCTGTAGCTTTTCTAATAATAAATTCTTTGTAATGAGTTATTGCTGACATAACAGTCTCTTTTTATCTATTTTACCGTTTGCATTTAATGGGAATTGTGGTATAAAGCAAATTTCTCGGGGAATCATATAGTAAGGCAACATTTTTTGTAAGTAATGAAGTATGGACTCTGTAGCTTGTTCTGTAGTTTCATAAAACAAAACGATTTCCGGATTTCCAAAGGCATTGGTTGTGGCAAGCGCAACAGCATTAACTCTGTTATCCAGCGCTTTGCGTGCATGAAACTCTATCTCCGAAAGCTCTACGCGAAATCCGCTGATTTTAATTTGCGTGTCTTTCCGTCCTATAAAATCTATAGAACCATCGGGATTTTTAATGCACAAATCGCCTGTTTTATAAAATCGCGTTGGTTTTTCTTTGTAATGTATGGTAAAAAACTTTTCCCGGTTTAATTCTTCATTATTAAGATATCCGGGGGTAAGTTGTGCGCCCGCAATGCACAATTCGCCCGCTTCGCTTGTCAAAAATTGGATATAATCATCATTAAATACTTCTAAGGACGTGTTTTTCAATTCCTTGCCCACAGAAACAATTCCATTTCGATAAGCAGTATTGTATTTTACTGTGTGATGTGTGCAGTAAATGGTGGCTTCGGTAGGTCCAAGCAAGTTCATTTGTACGGCATTCGGCACACATTTATGCCACTGATTTACAATATTTTCTAATAACGCTTCGCCGGCAAATAAACAGTAGCGCACCGAAGGTGCATAAATCTCTTCAAAATAGTTTTGCAAATAGTGCAACACAGAAGGCACTAAGGTAAGATAAGTCAAAGTGTGTCGTTCTAAAAGTGTATAAACATATTGATATTTCAGTTTATCCGCGGGAATGGTATAAATGCAAGCGCCGTGCAACAGCGGGAATAAATAGCTTACCACCGACATATCGAAAGTAAGATCGAACATTTGCAAACAACGGTCGTTTTCCGAAAGATCGGGAATAACTTCTTTATAACCTGCTATAAAAGCAGCCAAATTATGGCGTGTTATCGGCACGCCTTTGGGGATGCCCGTGCTGCCGGAAGTAAACAAAAGATACGCAAAGTCATCATCATTATCTTTTTGTCTTTCAACTACATTCCAATCAATGTCAGCATCTTGCAGCTCGGAGGTTACGATAATAGTTTTATTATTTTTAAAGACAGAATCGGTTACCACATCTAAAACAACAGAAGCTTGCGTTTGTTCCAAAATTTGCAAATTGCGCTCTACAGGAAAAGCCGGATTTAACGGAATATAATATTTGTGCAACAGCCAACACGCGATAATGGTAGCATAAGTGTCAATATGGTCATGCGCCGCCAAAGCGATGTTCTTGTTTTTAACATTTTTTAATGCGGTTAAAATGGCACCCACCCGCAGGTTTAATTGTTTGTAAGAATAAAAAACTTCATTGATGCAAAATGCGGGATTTGTTTCATGTTTCTGAAAATTTAAACACAAAGGTTCGATAATTTGCTGAAAGAAAGACATTTCAGAATCTGCATTTTCTAAAATTCCTTTTAAAGGCACAGGGAAAGGATAATCTTTTAATCTTTTTATGGGAATGATGATTTGATTGTTTTTCAATTCCGGAAATTCACCATTTAGCACATAAAACCGAATCGTTAAATGTTGGTGGGTAAGTTTATGTTTTATCTCTTTCAAAAAAACAGGCTGCATTTCATCGAAATCGGAAATTTTTTCGCAAACGGTCTGGGTTTCAATCAAAGGAAACTGATACAAATTTTTCCAAATATCGTTGGCGGTGCGTTGTTCAATAATGACTTTATCGTCTTTAAGGAAGATAAAGTAGTGCAAAAAGCGGTCTTTAACTTTTAGTTTAGAAGACTTTACAGGCAGCAAAGTTACTTGTTCCTTTTCAAAAGCTACACAATAAGTTGCAAATGGGCAAGTTTCACAAGCCGGTTTTTTGGATGTGCATTGAATAGCGCCTAATTCCATGAGCGCCTGATTAAAATCACCCGGATTTTCCTTATCTATTAATTCTTGGCAAAGTTGCGTAATGGTGCGTACCGTTTTTTGTTGTGAGATATCATCGTAGATACCAAATATTCTTGTAATTACGCGCAATACGTTGCCATCTACGGCAGGATAAGGAAGCCTGAATGCAATAGAGCCAATGGCTGCAGCCGTGTAATCGCCAATACCTTTCAGTTTTCTAATTTCCAAATAATTATGCGGAAAAACACTCTGATAATCCTGCATTATTTGTTGGGCAGCCGTGTGCATATTGCGCGCCCGGGAATAGTAACCCAATCCTTGCCACACATGTAAAACTTCTTGCAAAGGCGCTTCTGCCAACGATTTTACATTAGGAAACCGTTCCACAAATCGCTCGTAATACTCCCAGCCTTGGTTTACACGTGTTTGCTGCAAAATAATTTCCGAAACCCAAATCTTATACGGGTCGCTTTCCCCGCGCCAAGGCAACCGGCGTTGGTTTTCTTCAAACCAATCCAATGCTGTTTTTGAAAAAAACGGAATTGTTTTCAATTATTGGCTGTCAATAATTCTGAAAAGTTCGTCTAATTTCGGCGTTAAAATAATTTCGGTACGGCGGTTTCTCGCGCGCGCTTCTCTTGTATCCGCAGGATCAATAGGAACATATTCGCTTCTTCCGGCAGCCGTAACACGCTGTGGGTCAATTCCTTTATTTTTCAAAACTTCTTTTACCACTGCAGTGGCGCGCATCACGCTCAAATCCCAATTGTCTTTCACATTGCCACTCCCTCTAAAAGGAACGTTATCCGTATGTCCTTCAATCATCACATTGATATCTGTGTCTTGGGCAAGCACTTTGCCCAATTCTGCCAACGCCTCTTTCCCTCTGTTATCAATTTCCCAACTTCCTGAGGCAAAGAGCAATTTTTCATCTAACGACACATATACTTTCCCATTTTTTTCGTAAATCGTTAAGCCATGATCTTCAAATCCTTTCAGTGCATTGGTTACTTTATTTTTTAATGCTTTTACTTCAGCGTCTTTTTGCGCTAAAATATTTTGCAATTCTGCCAAACGCGCTTCTTTTTCTGCCAATTCTTTTTCACGCTCTTGTAGCGTATTAATAAATGTTAAATTTTGATCAGTGAAGCTTTTTAAAAGTTCATCGTAATCGCCTTTCATTTTATTCAATTGATTTTCTGCAATGCGAATTCTTCTTCCCATCGCAGTGGTGTCCTCTTTCAATTTTTCAATTTGTACCTTTAAAGTTACAATTTCCGATGCCAACTCTTTGCTTTTGTTTTCAAAATCAATTTTTTCAGAAGTCGTATAATTCAAATCATCGGTGCATTTTTGATATAGGGCATCCAATTCTTTGTATTTTTTTGATGAAACACAACTGGTTGCAACAAATGCAATCGCTAAAAACAGAAATAAAATTTTGTAATTTTTCATAATGATATGTTTTTGGGTTAAAAATTTAAGAATTAAGAGTTTAAGATTTAAATATTTAAAGGTAATGGGTTGTGGTTTTAAATTTTTAAATCTTTAAACATTAAATCTAATATGCAAAATGTCTCCGTCTTGTACCTGATAGGTTTTTCCTTCTACGGAAAGTTTTCCGGCTTCCTTACATTTTAATTCGGATCCGAGCGCCACTAAGTCGTTGTATTTAATTACTTCGGCGCGAATGAACCCGCGTTCCAAGTCGCTGTGAATGGCGCCGGCAGCCTGTGGCGCCAACATACCTTTTCTTATCGTCCAGGCGCGGTTTTCTTTGCCGCCCACTGTAAAAAAAGAGATGAGGTTCAGCAACTTATAAGCGGCGCGAATTACTTTGCGCACGCCGGCTTCGCTTAACCCTACATCTTGCAGAAACACCATACGTTCTTCTTCATCATCTAATTCCGCAATTTCGGATTCAATTTTTCCGGCAATGATAAGCATTTCCGCATTTTTATCTTTCAGATACTCTTGCACTTGCTCTACATATTTATTTCCGTTCACCGCATCTTCATCGTTCACGTTACATACAAATAACTGCGGTTTTTCGGTAAGCAAAAGCAAATCAGCTACTACGGCGCGTTCTTCGGACGCAACCTCTAATGTGCTTACATTCTGAAAATTTTCGATATGTGTTTTATATTTTTGAAGTGTTTCGTAATCTTGTTTGGCACTTTTTTCTCCTGCTTTCATGGCTTTCTCCACTTTCAACATTTTCCGTTCAATTTGCTCCAGGTCTTTTACTTGCAATTCAAAATCAATGATTTCAATATCGCGAACGGGGTTAATAGAGCCTTCCACGTGGGGCAAGTTCGGATTATCGAAACAGCGCAACACATGAATTAAAGCGTCACACAAACGCACATCTGCCAAAAACGTATTTCCGATGCCTTCGCCTTGCGAGGCGCCTTTTGCCAAACCCGGAATGTCCACAACATCCATCGTGGCATATACCAATCGCTCCGCTTTGATGAAGGTATCAATATGCTCCAACCTCGGATCGGGCACATTACACACGCCAATATTCGATTTATTCGTACTGTACGCAAAATCGGTAATCGCTGCTTTCGTATTGGAAATACAATTAAACAGCGTTGTTTTTCCGCTGTTTGTCAGCCCGATAATTCCGCATTTTAGTCCCATAGTTATTACGGTTTGCGGTATGCGGTATGCGGTATGCGGTGAGTCATGTCGCTCACCGCACACTGCAAACCGCTTACCCTAAGTTAATATCTTCCACTCCTTTAATTTCCGGGCATTGCTCCATAATCGTAGCTTCCACCATGTGTTTGAGGGTAATTTTTGCATGCGGGCAACTTCCGCAGGCGCCGCGAAGTTGAACGCGCACAATGTTTTCCGGAGTTAATTCAATAAATTGAATATCACCTCCATCTTGTTGTAAATAAGGGCGAATTTGTTCAATAATTGAGGTTATTTTTTCTATTAAAGCTGTATGTTCCATTGTTTTGATTTTTAAGCTGCGAATTAACGAAAAAAAGTGATTAAAAATAGAGTCATTTTGCTTATTTTCTATGAAGAATTGTTGAGAAAATAAATAATAATGAAAAACAAGATGCAAAAAATTGTATTTTTGCCGAATTATTATTTTAGTAAAAAAAAAATTAAAACCAACCTATTATGAAAAAAAGTTTCTTTATCATCTTATTGTGCTGCCTATGCACATTAGGTTTTGCCCAAACTAACGATATTACGGTTTATACCGAAAACGGTGAAACATTCATCCTTTATGTAAATGGCGCTAAACAAAATGATGTTCCCGCGGCTAATGTAAAAGCTAAAAATATTAGCGGACATAGTTATCAATTACGCCTTGCGTTTGCCAACAAATCAATTCCGGAATTGACAGGAAGGGTTTACAGAGAAGAAAAAAATCTAGAAATAACCATGGTAGCTAAACAAAATAACAAGGGAAAGTGGAATTTAGCACTTAGAGGCGAATCGCCAAGGGTTATGGAGGCACAGCCGGAAACAGACAGAAGGCACGGGTCGCACCACAACCGTAATCAACAGCAAAACAACAATCCTGCTACAACAGACGGCACTATTTCAATGAATATCAACGATGGCACAGAAAATGTAAATATAAATATGAACATAAGCGAAAGCTCTATGGGTATTCAAGCGGGTGCAGGGCAAGAGTCTATTAATTTGAATATGAACGTATCAGCGGGCGGCATAACTACGACCACCACCATGACTACGACCACAACAACAACTACCACCACTACCGGAAGTACCGTAAATACCGCACCGGCACCGGCACCGGCACCAGCTCCGGCTCCGGCTGCTCCTGCCAACAGATGTTTCCAGCCCATGTCTACCGTTGATTTTGTAGAAGCGAAAAGCTCCATTCAATCAAAATCTTTTGAAAAAGATAAAGTAACATTAGCAAAACAAGTTATTAAAAACTCTTGTATGACCTCCGATCAGATTAGCGATCTCCTAAGAATGTTCTCTTTCGATAAAGATCGCGTAGATCTTGCAAAATTTGCTTACGAATTTGTGTACGACCAAAATAAATATTATAAGGTGAATGACGCTTTTCAATATTCGAGTAGTATTAATGAGTTGAATAATTTTATTAATTCGAGGTAACGGATAATAAAAACGCTATTATTTCGTATTTTATATTCTAAACCATTTTCCATTGAAAATGCGGCGCATTTTTTTTCTGACTTTATTCATCTTTACGACCTTAATTTTGTGCGCGCAAAACACTGTTACCGTATACGGAACAATTCGTGATGCGCAAAACCCAGTGGATAACGTGATGGTACTGTCGCCGCAAACCGACCACACCGCAATTTCTACCGAAGATGGGAAGTATCAAATTACTGTGCCTGCCCATATTGAGGTGCAGTTGCATTTCAGACACATGGCTTATCATGATACAATTGTTACCGTAAAAGGCTTACCAAGAGAACGTTTAAAATTGGATTTAGAGCTTACTCCTACCGGTTCCAAATTGGAAAGAGTGGATATTTCCACCACGTTTACAGATGGTTATACGCGCGTAGATCCGAGGTTAACGTTTACACTACCCTCGCCCACCGGCGGCGCCGAAGGTTTAATTAAAATGCTTCCGGGGGTTTCCTCTGTGAATGAATTAAGCTCACAGTATAATGTGCGTGGCGGAAATTATGATGAAAACTTAATTTTCGTAAATGACATTCAGATATACCGCCCTTTTTTGGTGCGCAACGGCAATCAGGAAGGGTTAAGTTTTGTGAATTTGGATCTTACGCAAGCGGTAAAATTTTCTGCAGGTGGTTTTCCTGCGCAGTATGGCGACAAAATGTCTTCCGTGATGGATGTGGAATACAAAAAACCCAAACAGCTTGGCGGTTCGTTCATGATTGGCTTCTTGGGTACTTCCGCTCACATTGAAGGCAGTGCGCGCAACAAACAAAAAAATCGCGACGTGTTTACGTATCTCGTTGGGGTGAGATACAAAACTAATGCGTATCTCCTTAACTCAATGGATTCAAAAGGAGATTATAAACCCAATTTTTTTGATGCACAAATGTTGCTGGGATGGAATATTTCCGATAAATTTGAAATCGGATTGCTGGGAAATTTTTCTATTAACCAATATCTTTTTATTCCTTCCAACCGCACAACTCGATTTGGCCCCATAGATGATTTTAAACAGTTTACAGTTTTTTTCGATGGACAAGAAGTAGATAGGTATGAAAATTATTTAGGCGGATTAACTTTTACATATCGTCCTAATTTAAAAAACCAATTGAGGTTAATTGTGTCTTCATATTATGCGAAAGAAAGCGAAACTTTCGATATTCAAAGTGAGTATTGGCTCAGTGATATTGAGATAAATTTTGACAGAGAAAAAGATCCTGTAGAAGAGATTTCGGTACGTGCCGTAGGAACCAACATTGATCATACAAGAAATCATATCCAATTTTTGGTTTCGGCTGCCGATATTCGCGGAGACCATCAGTTGCCCAAGCGAAACACTTTTTCGTGGGGCGTTAAAGTTCAAAACGAACGGATCCGAGATAAACTGTATCAATGGCATTGGAGCGATTCTGCCGGATATACTTTGCCCCACATTCCAACAGTTCCGGGCGATTCTGTGCCGTTTGACCATCCTTCGCGCCCATTGGAGTTTGGAAAGTTTAATTTTTACAATTCTAACAATTCATTAAGCACGATTCGTATTACCGGATTTGTGCAGGATGTTTGGAAAATAGACAGCGACACTGACCCGCGTTTTACGCTAAACGGCGGCGTGCGGTTTCATTATTGGTCGTATAATGAAGAGTTTCACGCTTCACCGCGTATATCATTGCTTTATAAACCGCGCTGGAAACACGATTGGCTGTTTTGGCTAAAAACCGGTGTATATTACCAAACGCCTTTTTATAGAGAATACCGAAACAGGCACGGCGAGTTGAATCGTAATATTAAGTCGCAATTTTCTTATCAGGCGATTTTGGCAAGCGAATACAATTTTAAAATTTTGAACCGCCCTTTCAAGCTTTCCATGGAAGGATATTACAAATATTTGGACAATTTGATTTCTTATTTTGTTGATAATATCCAAATTGTTTACAGTGGTATGAATGATGCGAAAGGCTTTGCCACCGGCTTTGACACACGTTTTAGCGGCGAATTGATTGAAGGACTGGAATCGTGGCTCGCCATCTCTATTATGAGCACAATGGATAAATACAAACATCCGTTCGTAAACAATAAGGGAGAGTTGGAGGAACCTACCTACAAAAGGCGTCCCACCGACCAGCGTTTTGCACTCAATCTTTTTTTCCAGGATCACATTCCCGGATTTCGTCCGTTGCGCGTGAGTCTAAATTTCGTCTATTCCACCGGAATTCCATTTTGGAACCCCGATTTTGTGCGTACCAAAGAAAACACCCTTGAAATGAAAGATTATTTCCGCGTGGACATCGGTTTTTCGTACATTTTCTTTGAACAAAGCAGAGACAGATTTAAAAACAAAAACAAATTTGCGCGTGCTATTAAAAATGCAGGACTTTATTTTGAAGTGTTCAACCTATTAGGCAACAACAATGTTTCTTCCTATATGTGGATTAAAGATATTGCTAACAACCATTGGGCTATTCCCAATTATTTAACACCGAGGTTGATTAATTTGAAGTTTGCGATTGAGTTTTAGAAACACGCAGACGACACAGATTTAACAGATAAACACAGATTTTATCGTTAAAAACAAAATCCTAAAGTATTCTTTCACCGAACAATTTTCAATATACCGAAGATTCAATTGAAGTTTTCGAGGCATAATTTCTTCAATATATTGTTTTTCAGGATTGTCAGATTGTGCCAAAATCCTGTTTTCGTCAAAATATTCAATAGACGCGTAATCGGTGATGCCCGGGCGTACTTCCAACACACGTTTTTGTTCGTCGCTATACAAATCCACATATTTGCGTACTTCCGGACGGGGACCCACCAAACTCATATCTCCTTTCAGCACGTTAAAAAGTTGAGGCAATTCATCTAATTTATATTTTCGTAAAAAACCTCCTACTTTGGTAATGCGTGCATCTTTCATTCCTACAGTGAGTAAGCCTTTCTTATCGGCGCCGATGCTCATCGTACGAAACTTAAAAAGTGTGAAATCTTTATTTTGTTTTCCAACGCGGCTTTGGGTGTAAAAAATGTTGCCACGAGAAGTACAAGCAATTAACAATGCAATGATTATAAAAAATGGCGATAGAATAATTAACCCTAAAAACGAAAATATTGTATCAAAGAAACGTATCATTCTAAATTATTGGGTTTCTCTCTGTGGTTCTCTGTACTTACTCTGTGTGTAATATTATTTTTCACAGAGAACCACAGAGTAAGCACAGAGAATCACAGAGTTTTACTTTCTACCTGTTACCTCCACTGCACTTTCAATTTTTTTAATCAATCCTTGCAGCACTTCGCCGGGACCAAATTCTACAAATTTTGTAGCTCCATTTTTCACCATATTTTGAATGGTTTTAGTCCACAGCACCGGTGCGGTGAGTTGTAGTATTAAGTTTTTCTTGATGATTTCTGGATCAGTTTCAGGTTGTGCGGTATAGTTTTGATAAATAGGGCAAATTGGCGTTTGGAAAACAGTTTTTTCAATAGCTTGTGCCAACTCTTCCTGTGCAGGCAGCATCAGCGGCGAATGGAAAGCGCCACCCACATTCAGCATGAGCACGCGCTTGGCACCAGCGGCTTTAATCGCTTCGCCGGCTAATTCCAATCCTTTGAAAGTTCCCGAAATAGCCAATTGCCCAGGGCAGTTATAATTGGCGGGCACTACTACCTCATCAATCGTTTCGCAAATGGCTTTCGCTTTGTCATCGTCAAAACCTATCACCACCGCCATACTTGAAGGATTTTGTACACAAGCTTTTTGCATGGCGTTGGCGCGCTGCGACACCAAGCGCAAACCATCTTCAAACGAAAGCGCTTGAGCGGCTACCAAAGCGCTAAACTCGCCTAAGGAGTGACCGGCAACCATATCAGGAATCATGCCTTCATTCAACATTTTACACACAATAATCGAGTGCAGAAAAATGGCAGGTTGTGTGATTTGCGTTTCTTTCAAATCGGCATCTGTGCCAAAAAACATTTTATCGGTGATAGAAAAACCCAAAATTTCGTTTGCTTTTTCAAACATTTTTTTGGCTTCTGGGTAATTGTCATACAATTCTTTACCCATTCCAACAAACTGGGCGCCCTGTCCCGGAAATACAAAAGCTGTCATAAGATTTTTGTTTAAAAGAGGCGGCAAATATCGCATTCTTTATCTATCTGCACCCACATCCCCCCACATTTTTATATTTAGGATTCGTTTTATATTTCGGCGCACTATTTTTAGAAGAGGCACACGAAGCCAGTAAACAAATCAATAAGAGTATTGTACTAAGAATGAGCCATTTTTTTTTCATTACGCTCTAATTATAGTTTGACTTCTATCAGGACCTGTAGACACAATACTAATGGGAATTCCGGTCTCTTTTTCAATAAAAGCCACATAATCTTTAAAGGCTTGTGGTAAATTTTCGTAATCCTTTTCTTCTGAAAGATTCTGCTTCCAGCCTTTAAATTCCTTATAGACAGGCTTAATATCTGCGTTTATTTCAGTAGGGAAACGATCGGTGGTTTCTTCTCCTATTTGATATGCGGTGCAAATCTTAATGGTATCAAAATTATCCATAACATCGGCTTTTGTGAGCACCATTTCCGTAACACCGTTAATCATAATGGTATATTTCAGCGCCACCAAATCAAGCCACCCGCATCGGCGGGCGCGTCCGGTAGTAGAGCCAAATTCGTGCCCCTGCTTGCGAAGTTGCTCTCCGGTTTCATCAAACAATTCAGTGGGGAATGGCCCGCTTCCCACGCGAGTACAATAAGCTTTCACAATGCCGATTACGCATCCGGTTCGGTTCGGCGCCACGCCTAAGCCGGTACAAGCGCCTGCCGCCACCGTAGTAGAGGAGGTTACAAACGGATAGGAGCCGAAATCAACATCCAAAAGCGTGCCTTGTGCGCCTTCTGCCAACACTTTTTTCTCTTCTTTTAGATAATCGTTAACCTCGTATTCGCTGTCTATCAACTTGAAACGCAAAATAGTTTGCAATGCATTAAACCAATCGGTAAAAACCGTAGTGATGTCGTCTTGCGGTTTATAAGAATTTTTAATCAGTAAATCGCTATGTTTCTTATAAATTACTGCAAATTTATCTAAGAAATCAGGTGCAATAATATCACAAACGCGAAATCCGTTGCGTGCAATTTTATCAGTATAAGTGGGACCAATTCCTTTTAAGGTAGAACCGATTTTTTGTTCCCCTTTTTGTTCTTCCAGCATCGCATCTATCCACTTGTGAGTAGGTAAAATAAGATGCGCTTTTTTAGAAATAAAAAGATTTTTCGTAGGATCAAACCCCATTTTCTCCAATGATTCAATTTCCTTTTGAAAAATAACCGGGTCAATCACTACGCCATTTCCGATAATATTCATCTTATCTTGATGAAAAATTCCGGAAGGGATGATGTGCAACACGTGCTTTAATCCATTAAATTCGAGCGTGTGCCCCGCGTTGGGACCGCCTTGAAAGCGCGCAATAACATCGTAATGCGGAGTAAGTACATCTACTACCTTGCCTTTGCCTTCGTCGCCCCATTGTAATCCGAGGAGGATGTCTAATTTCATAGTTTGAAGTGGGATTTTTGTGATATTTCTGTTATTTGATTAACGGTGTAAAAATAGAATTTTATTTAACAAATTAAGATAATCTTAATAATCAAATAAATCATGGTTTAGATAAAATCCCCCCGCTCATGCACCAACTCATACCCAATCTTCGCCATACTTTCCTCCAATTTTTTCACTCCCTCTGCAGCCTCCAAGCCGGTAGCTATTTTGTTATTATACAACATGTATTGTTCACGAACATGTAAGGGCGATAAATTCGGCATTACCACATTCGCGCCCGACAATATCGCTTTTTCACGTCCCTGCTGATCGAGCGTACCCAGCGCGGTAGTTGCAGGAAGCAAAACATTGGGCAACAAAAGACGCGAAAGTGTCAGCAGAAACAATGTAAGTTCCACACTCCCTGCCGGAAAATCCGCAAAAGGCGTGTCTTGATGAGGAATAAACGGACCGATGCCCAACATTTGTGGCTTAAAATCCGCAATAAAAAGCATGTCTTCTGCCAAGTTTTCAATAGTTTGATAAGGTGAACCTATCATAAAACCGGTACCCGTTTGAAAGCCAATACGTTTTAAATCAAACAAACATTGCTTGCGAGGCAAATCCGATAAGTTTTTAGGATGCAATTGACGATAATGTTCCGGATTTGCCGTTTCGTGGCGTAGTAAATAACGGTCGACGCCGGCATTTTTAAATGCTAAATAGGAATCATAACTTCTTTCACCAAAGGATAGTGTAAGCGCATTATCCGGATACTGTTCTTTTATTGCCGTAATGATTTCTAATAATTTCTCATCGGTAAAATAAGGATCTTCGCCGCCTTGCAAGACAAACGTTTTGAAGCCCAGCTCGTTTCCAACACGACAACAAGTTAAAATCTCTTCTTTGGTTAATCTATACCGTACTGCATTTTTATTTCCGGCACGAATGCCGCAATAGAAACAGTTATTTTTACAATGATTGGTAAATTCAATTAATCCGCGTACAAAAACTTTATTTCCAAAATGTTGTATAGAAGTTTGTCGTGCTTTTTCACAAGCATATTCTACAATTTTGCTATTTCTATTCGAAAGCAAAAAAATCCATTCCTCTTTACGAAGAATGGATTTTTGAGAAAGTTTATCAATAAGAAACTCCACTACTTATCTTACCAAGTTTTGGAAGTTAGCGTTGTTTCTAAATCTTTTAAATTCAGCATCTTTTTTAGCTTCGGCTTTATAAGCGCCATCTAATTCAATAGCTCTTTGAAGATTGGTAATTACATCATTTTCATTGTTTTGGCGTGCACCAATAATAGCAGCCAAATAAAATGCTTTAGCATCTTTAGGTTGTACACAATCAAGATTCGTTTTTGCAGCTGCAAAATCTCTCATCATGAACTGCGCTAAAGCTACGCCATAATCGCAGCTACGATTGCCCATAGCTTGGATAGCGCCTGCAAAATCACCGTCTAAAATTTTGAAAAGTCCTAAGTTATAATTTTGTTTTACAGGCTCTACTTGTGCTTTTTGTGAAGCTTCAAAAGCTTTTCTCGCTTCATCTTTTTTGCCTTTCAAGAAATATAAAATTCCCATATTGTTCAATACAATACCGTTATTTGGAGAAATAGCGTTGGCTTTATCTAAGAAATTTTGCGCATCGGCAAGTCTTGCATCATTAATAGCAAGCGCGCCTAAATTGCTATATGCTCTCCAATCATTTTGTGATGCAGCATCTTTTGTAATATCCGTATAGATTTGTTCTTTCACTTTTAAATCAGCTATTTTAGAAGCGCCAAATAACTTTTCGTTAAGAGTTAATTTTGAAGGATCTTTCACTACTAATTCAACAATTTCTTCATCAGTGTAATTATTTTTATTACAAGTTATAGCGATTTCAGCGCGACGAAGCGGAGGAAGAATTATCTCGGCAATCTCGGTATAGATGTCAGTCATATTTCTAATTTTTTGCTCTCTTGCCGCCGAGCTGGTTTGCGAACGAACCACATTTAATATTTGATTTTTTTCTCTAATATTCGACCTTTCTACGGCTGCTTCAAATCCGCTCCAGTCTTCACCTTTTGCGTTAGGTATTAAAGTTACTTTCGGCATTTGAACATCTCTCAATCTTAACTTATTTTTCTTAGCATACTCTTTTCTCCATTCTTCCATTTGATTGTTTAACCATTTTTCGCCTTGAGCTAAACGTTTTTCAGAAAGTCCTTGGTTAAGAGACTCTTCACCTTCGGGAGAAGCCCAGCCATAAACCGCAATTTGTTGAATATTTTTATTACCATCAAGCGCGTTGAAGAGATAAGCTTTAAAATCTTTTAAAACTTCTTGGGCTTGCTTGTCTTTATTCAACTTTAAGTTCCAATTTAAATCGGCTTTATTAACTTCAAAGTAAATTATACCGGTTTGCGTCTCAAATTCAGCCTTATAACCATGCGGAGCAAATAAAATAGTGGTTCCGCTTCCGGCAGTTTCGCTCAAAGTAGGATTAATTCCGATACGAGAAGAGGTGTTAGAGATACCTTCTCCGATTTTTTGCGGAGGATATTTAAACTCTTTCTTTCCGGCTCTTGCCGTTCCAATACCGTAAATGCCCTGATTCGCAAGTTTTTCTTGGAATGGGAAGTTGCCGGCAACCGTGAATGAGCCGCCATTTTTACGCGATATTACCGTACCCTGTTCTTTCGATTTTTCGCCTACTAATTTAATAGATTTAATTTCTGTTTTGTCGCTACCGTCTTCGTTCATGAACACCGGTACTTGAATGTCAACCGTAGCCCTTCGCTGCATAAAATTCGGAGGAACAGTGCCTTTTACTACGTATTCGACTTTGCCTCCCTTATTTTCCAAGTCCGGATCTTCAAGTTTCAATGTAATTCTGTTATTAGGAACCATTTTTCCTAATCCGCAACTACTTACAATAAGCGCAACAAGCGCAAGAATTGATAAAAAGGTGAGTTTTTTCATTGTTTTATATTTTAATATGATGAATGATTTTTTTCTTGGCTCGCAAAAATATAAAAATTTCATTACGTCAACGTAATTGTTAAAAACTTATTTTATGACAGTATTCAACGCTTGGTGTAAAATATCAATTTCTACTTTTTGAGAAACCCCTTTGGCATCCCCGTCAAGATGGTAGAAGAACTTACGATTTGAGGTTAATAAAATTTTTCTACAAGTTTTAAATGTATTATATTTTGAAGTATTTATTTTTCCTAATAACATTTTTATTATGAAAGAAATGATGGGAAAAATGGGAGGTTTTTTGCATAAATTAACTACAAACATACCATTGTCTAATTTTGCACCGGGCGCTACTTTCACATTGTATCCCCATTGAGAGCAGTTTGCAATAGTAATAAAAAAATATTTACCGGTTATTTTTTCATTTTCCAACTCAATTTCATAATATTGATTTTTCAAGTAAAAATAATCTTTAAGTATTGCCCAGGCATATCCTAAAAATCTTCTTTTTTTTCTTCGGTTAAAATCGTAAGCCACTTTGGCGTCATAGCCTACTCCGGCTAAACTGAAAAAATATTGGTCATTACAAATGCCTACATCTATTTTTTTTGTTTTTAGCGAGTTAATTTGCTGAATAGCTTTTTTATAATGTAACGAAATTCCCAAATCGCGCGCTAAGCCGTTTCCGGAGCCGCAAGGAACAATTGCCAATGTAGTATTCGTGTTTACCAATTGTGAGGCCACCTCGTTTATAGTGCCGTCGCCGCCCACCGCCACAACAATGTCAATGTTCTTTTCTACAGCTTCTTTTGTAATTTCAGCAGCATGCGCGGCACATTTTGTATGCGTAATCGAAATATCAAATCTGCTTTTGTCCAACAATTTAGGGATAGATCTAATAACTTTTGCTTTGTTATGACCTCCGGAAATTGGGTTGATGATGAACAGGATTTTTTTCTTGGTGGATGTCATTAATATTTTTCTTGCCCGTTGGCTTCAGTCAACGGCAATGAGGTTCTTAATAAATAAACGGTATTACCCTCTTCAACTTTCCATTCTTCATTTCCTCAGGAAACTCTTTTTGATAACGCTTGTAAATAGCATTGGCACGGGGCACCAAATTGGCAAATGTCCAAATAAAGAATACCAATCCCGAAACCGACCAAGTTAAGATAGCAAAACCCAACCACTCAATAAGTTCTCCAAAATAATTGGCGCTGGTTACATATTTAAACATAAAGCCTTTTGGGAAATAGTGCTTAGTATCCTTCGGATCTTTACGTAGATTTCTGATAATATAATCGGAACGGAGGTTAATGAAGTAACCTGCTATAAACAAGCAAGTTCCTAATATAAATTGCCACGAATAAAACCAACTTGTGCCCGCTTGCACAAATAAAGCCTGAGGATATTGAATGTATGCCACATAAAAAATCCAATAGCCTTGCATCATGGCATTTAAAATATTGAAAGAAACACCCAAGCCCACAATCCCGAGCGGCATTCTTCCTTTTCCTTTAAGCAAAAACGGAAAAATTAAAGTGCGTTGGATATAATGCGACTGAAAAATAAGTAAAAAGACCAACGGCACAATGTCGCATCTGTGCGGCGAGCACAGCCATAAAACAATCATAGCCAAGAAAATAGGGAGCTCCATGATGAACCATGCCCATTTATTGTTGATGGTTTTACCCCATTTTTCGGTGCGCAACATACCGTAACCGGCTTCCACGTGATATAATGTGATGAAGGTAGCGATGGCAATGATGATCATTACCCATAAATAGATATAAAAGGCGCTGAGAAACATAAATATTTAAAATTTAAAAATTTAAGAATTTAATGATTTAATGATGTAAACTTGCAATGCATAGCTTTAAATTCTTAAATCATTAAATTCTTAAATTGTTTTTGGTTAATCACTAATTACTATTTCAAAAGGAAGCCTTGCTTGAACTCCACTAACTTCGGTTACGGTTTTAATTCCTTTATACGTAAAATAGAGGTCACCTAATTGTTGTTGCAATGCTTGTTCTATTTTAGTTTCGGAATCCAAATTCGCAGAAAAAAATCTTGTGAAAAAATCTTGTTTTCTGGGATAGAAAACCATTCCGTAATCAGTTAGCTCTGCCAGCTCGGCAGCTTTGGCAATGGCGTCGTCAATGGTGCCCAATTGATCTACTAAACCTAATTTTTTGGCTTCCGTTCCCGACCACACGCGACCTTCTCCAATTTTATATACCTTTTCAATAGGAAGGTTTCTGCCGTTGGCAACACGTTTCGTAAATATGTCGTACACATCTTCAATTTGAACCATTAGTTTTTTCTTTTCCAACTCATTTAACGGACGTCCCACCACTGACAAGTAATCGGCATGCGGATTGCTTTTTGCTACATCAAGCGTGATGCCCAATTTGTTTTTCAACATTCTTTGCAACGACGGGATCATGCCGAAAACGCCGATAGATCCTGTTAGTGTATTGTCCTGAGCTACAATATAATCAGAATTACAAGCGATATAGTAACCTCCCGAGGCGGCATAATCGCCCATAGAGGTAACTACCGGCTTACCGGTGGCTTTCGCCAGCTCAATTTCGTTCCAAATCATTTCGGAAGCCATGGCGCTGCCCCCGCCCGAATTAACACGCAATACAATCGCTTTCACTTTATCATTTTGATACGCCCTGCGAATCTCTCTGCAAAGATTTTCAGAATAAATATTTTTATCATTACCTCTTCCATCCATAATATTTCCGTAAGCATAAATAATCGCAATATTTTCCGCTTGCGCTTTCGGAGTGGCTACTCTCTTATAAGCGTTAATCGTGGTAGTATTAATCTTTGCATTTTCAGCTATACCCAATGTTTCTCTCAAAAAGTTTTGATATTCAATCGGATATAAAATATCGTCCACCAATCGTAATTGCTTGCATGTTTTTGCATTTATACAAAGTAATTGATCTGCCATGAGATTGATAGAATCTACGAGAATATTTCTGCTTGCGGAAACATCATTTATATAAACGTTCCAAAAATCATTTACCAAAAGCATCATTTGTTCACGATTTTCGGCGCTCATTCTATCCGAAATAAACGGCTCTACCGCACTTTTAAATGTTCCGTGCCGTACAATATCCACGTCAAGGTCTAATTTATCTATCAACCCTTTATAAAACATGAGTTGAAAAGCCAATCCTTTCAAGTCAATATTTCCCATATTGCTCACAAAAACTTTATCGGCAACAGATGCAATATAATACGCTCCTTGCGAATAAGATTCGCTGTATGCATAGATAAATTTTCCTGAGTTTTTAAAATTCTCCAATGCATTTCTAATTTCCGTTAGTGTTGCAAATCCTGCCGAAACAGGAGGTCTTATTTCAATGCTGATTCCTTTAATATTGGGATCATCAGCCGCTTTTGCAATGCAATGTAGGATATCATCCAAACCGGTGGGAGTGGACATGAAACTTTCCCAAGCCGTGTTTTCAAACGGATTATCTTCACCTCGCTCTTCGATATTTCCACTCAATGTAATTCTAAGAACAGAGTTGCTTTTAATAGGAGTAGCTGAAGAAGATAGCATTGCTGCTACCATACCCAAGATGATAAAGATGCTTAAAATGGTAATAAGGATGTTCGACAGGAAAAATCCTACCATGGATCCGAACACTACGCGCCAAAATTTACGGCTGCGGGTTTCGGGTTTGCGTTGAAAATACGGGTGTTGTTCCATAAATAATAAATTTGCGATTTTAAGGCGCAAAGATAATATTTTCGGGCGTTAAATTTTAATAGATGAAAAATTTTGGGATTCGGCAGGGTTATACCGCATCATGCTATTCCCTCACATAAATCCTCGGTACACGTTTCGAAATCGCCGTCAAAAGCTCATAGGGTATTTTTCCGATTTTGGCACCCATTTTTTCTAATGAATTTTCGGCATCGTAAATTATAACCTCATCATTTATAGCAATATCTAATCCGGTAACGTCAATCATCGTCATATCCATACTCACTTTTCCTACTATAGGACATTTTTTATTCCTAACAAGCATTGCTCCAACGCCATTGCTAAATTCTCGCGGAAAACCATCAGCATAGCCCACCGGAACGATGGCAATTTGCATATCTTTTGGTGCAATAAAGGTGCGATTATAGCCAACCGTTCCCCCTTTTTTAACTTTTTTTAATTGTGTAATAACGCTATTAAGGGTAATTACGGATTGCAGTTGCTGCTGTACTTCAGGTAGCGGACAAAAACCATATAGCCCCAAACCTAATCTTACCATATCAAATTGTGCCTCGGGAAAACGCATAACCCCTGCCGAATTTAAGATGTGTTTTAAGTAAGGATATGAAATTTGCATATCTATTTTTTGGCAAACCTCCTTAAATTTGTTAATTTGGCCTTGTGTAAATACGTCTTCCTTAGCATCTTCCGAAGCTGCCAGATGGGTAAAAACGGAGGCTATTTTTAATTGCGGAGAGGCGTTTACTAATTGTAGCATTTCAGCTATTTCATCTTCGTCAAATCCCAAACGGTGCATTCCGGTATCCACTTTAATATGGATCGGGAAATTTTCAATTTCAGAATAATTTTGCAACGTTGCTATTAGTTCTTTTAGATAAAACAAGTTAAAAATCTCCGGTTCTAAATGATACCGAATCATCAAATCGAAGCCGTTGGCTTCTGCTCCCAATACAACGATAGGTCGGGTAATGTTTCTTTTTCGCAAGGTAATTCCTTCATCGGCGTAGGCAACTGCCAAATAATCAACTTTATGATAACACAATTCATTGATCAATTCCGCATCACCCAATCCGTACGACATGGCTTTTACCATGGCCATAATTTTGGTTTCAGGATGAAGTATTTTTTTGAAAAAGTGCAAATTATGAATAATTGCAGACAAATCAACCTGCAAAATAGTTTGATGCGTTTTGAGTTGCAACGCTTGCACCACACGTTCAAACTTAAAAGAGCGTGCTCCTTTAATCAATACCGCCTCGTCTCGAATATTAATATCGTCTAAGTGAGTTAAAAGCTCGTTGGTTGTAGCATAAAAATATTTTTCTACTACCGGAAAATAACCGTGCCATTTTCGCATCTCATTTCCCACTACAATCATTTTCGTAATATTGTGGTTATCAAATATTTTTGACAATTCAATATATTCTTTTTCTCCCCAATTTACCTGTTCAAAATCTGAAATAATCAGTGTTTTTTTTGCATATTGCGTTTGGGTACTCAAAAAATCTAAAGCAATACGTAATGAGTTAACATCTAAGCTATAAGTGTCATTAATAATGATAGATTGGTTTTGAGCTTCTTTAACCTCCATGCGCATGCTCAACGGTGAAAGAAAACACAATCGCTTCGAAATATCGGAAAGCGAATATCCCATAAACATCAATAATGCGCTGATATGCAAAACATTTTCTACAGAAGCAGCATCTACAAACGGTATTTCGAGCCACTCCGGCGTATGTGAAAATTCCACAATGGTAGTATTTTGCAGTTGCTTTTGTGAAACAATTTTATAATGTGAATTTTGATGTTTTCCCCATGATATTTTTTGCAAATGTGCAAATTGGTCATTTTCAAATGTTTTTCGTATTAACGGAGCGTCATTATTGTAAATGATTGTAGATGCAGTTTTAAAAAGCCGTAACTTTTCCAATAATTTCTCTTTATCACTTTCAAAAAATCCGGAATGTGCATTCCCAATATTTGTTAAAATGCCTATATTGGGTTTTATTATGGCTTCCAATTTTTCCATTTCATTTTTTTGAGAAATGCCGGCTTCAAAAATTCCAAAATTGTAATTCGCATTCATTTGCCAAACCGAAAGCGGTACGCCAATTTGAGAATTATAGCTATTTGGATTTTTTATAACGGAAAAATCTTTAGACAAAATCGTAGATAACCATTCTTTTACAATAGTTTTGCCATTGCTTCCGGTAATTCCTACCACAGGGTAGTTGAAATTTTTTCTATGTTCCGCCGCTATTTGCTGCATTGCCCACACAGGGTCATCCACCTGATAAAAATTAGCATTAAAATCTTTGTAATGATCTAAATTTTCGCTAACGATAAAGTTTTTAACTTTTTGTTTAATTAGCTCAGGAATGTACAAATGTCCATCATTTTTTGCAGTTTTTATAGCAAAAAAGAGTGTTTGTGCCGGAAAAGTCAGTTTTCGGCTATCAAAACCCAACTCTGAAATACCCCAATCCGGATCAGAAACAAGGTTGTTTTTAGGTGTAATAATTTGTACAATTTTATTGGGTAAAAGCATGCTATTGAATTGCTTTTCGATTGTTTAAAATATCAATTGCCAAATAGATGGCATGTCTCAGGGAGTCGGGTGAAGCGATATTTTTCCCTGCAATATCATATCCTGTTCCATGGGCAGGCGAAGTTCTTACGATGGGCAAACCGGCGGTAAAATTCACACCGCCCTCATACGCCAACAATTTAAAAGGAATCATGCCTTGGTCGTGGTACATTGCCAACACCGCATCAAACTGCTCATACTGTCCGGAAGCAAAAAATCCATCAGCCGGAAAAGGACCAAAAGCATTAATATTTTGGTCAAATGCTTGGTTAATTGCAGGTTTCAAGATATTAACCTCTTCTTTTCCAAGCAATCCTTTATCGCCGGCATGCGGATTGAGCGCCAGCACCGCAATTTTAGGATGGGTACACAAAAAATCTTTCAGTAACGAATCATTGAGTATCTTAATTTTTCTTAAAACCAGCTCCGTAGTTAACACCTTACCCATTTCGTTTATTGGAATATGATTGGTAACAAAGCCCACTTTAATATTTTCTGCCACCATTAACATCATGGTGTTTTGAACGTTAAATTGTGCGCTAAAAAACTCGGTATGCCCGGCAAAATTAAAATTCGGCGATTGAATATTATGTTTATGGATGGGCGCCGTTACGATTGCGTCTATAGCTTTATTTTTCAGATCGTTGCAAGCTACATTTAGCGCTAAGGATGCCATTTTTCCGCCGACTTCCGAACTTTCTCCCAGCACAATTTTCACTTCTTCATCACCAAGATTAATCAAATTAGGTTTTTTCGGAGCAGATTGTTGCGCATTTTTAACAAACTGGAAAGAAAAATCATTCATTTCCAATACTTTTCTGTGGTAGCTTGCTGCTTTAGCCAGTCCATACACCACAGGCGTACAAATCTCCATAATTTTGGGATCGGCGAGCGCCTTCATAATTACCTCATAACTAATACCATTTAAATCTCCGTGGGTGATACCTATTTTGTAAAGTTGCTCCATATTTTGAATTTATTCGATTAAGTAAGTGTAACGTTTTTTTATTGGTTTTCTTGTAATTGATGAAAGCTTTGTTGTTTTGCTGCTTAAATAAAGCAAAATAAGATTTGTTTTTTATTTTTTGTTACAGATGTCAAAGAAAATTATTATTATTGCAAAACCAAAACAAGGAAAATTATTAAACAATGAAATCTCAAAATAAAACCTCATCCCCCCCATACCTCGCATCACGCAAACCACTTTCCGTCTTCCATCTTCTCCTTTCTGCTTTCTGCTTTTTCCCCTTTTTTGCAACAGCCCAACCCCTCACCCTCTCCGAGTGCCACGAAAAAACCGAAAAAAACCACCCCCTCATCCAACAGTTGGATCTAATTGATCTGAGCGAAAAGTACAACCTGCAAAACGCCTCCCGCGCGTGGATTCCGCAGCTTCAACTCTACGGCAAAGCTTCTTTGCAAACCGATGCGCCGAGTTTGTCGGTGCCCCCGCCCATTAATTTGAGTGTGGAAGTTCCCAAAGATCAATACCAAGCGTATCTGCAATTGAATCAAATTATTTGGGATGGTGGGCAAATCCGATCGGCAAAGAAAACAATTCAAGCCGCATCTCAAGTGCAACGCAAACAAAACGAAGTAGATATATACGCTTTAAGGGCGCGTATAAACGACCTCTTTTTTGGTATTATTTTGTACGACAGCCAAATAGAACAGTTGAAAGTGAATTTGCAAGAGTTGCAGCGCAATCTGGATAAAGTAGCTAACTTTGTAGAATTGGGATTTGCAAACGAATCAGATATGGATGCGGTGAGAGTAGAACAAATATCCGCAGAACAAAGTGTAATACAGCTTGTTACCATGCGAGAAGCTTTTGTGGCAATGCTGGGCGCGTTTATGGGCGAAGAATTAGCTCCCGATGTCGCTTTGCAGAAACCGGAGATTATTACAATTCAAGAGTCGAACAATAGATTAGAATTACAGCTTTTTGACATTTCCATTGAGGCGCAAAAAATTCAAAATATGCAAATTACTGCCAAGAATATGCCTAAAATCGGTTTTTTTCTGCAAGGCGGCTTTGCCCGACCCGGCTTAAACATGTTTGATGTTGACGGAAAATTGTATGCCATTGGCGGCGTGCAGCTCAATTGGGGATTCGGAAATCTTTATACCCTAAAAAACGAAAAACGCATTATCGAAAATAATATCCATAATATTGAACTAAGCAGACAACTTTTTTTGCTCAATCAATCCATTCAAACAAAGCAACAACGCGCCATAGCAGAACAATATAGAAAAATTTTAGCTTCCGACGACGAGATTATTCGTATGCGCGAAAACATTTACAGGGCTTCTCTGGCAAAAACCGAGCACGGCACCATGAGTGTTACCGACTTGATGCGTGATTTAAATATGGAACACGCCGCAAGAGCACAAAAAATAGTACATGAAGTACAATATTTGAAAGCTTTATATGATTTAAAAAACTTGTACAATAATTAAGGTTAATTTGCGCTATTGATATAAACAATTGTTCATGTTAAAAAGATATTGTCGATCGCTCATACATAACTGGAAAGAAAACTTATATCTTATTTCATTGGGCGCGTTTTTGGTTTCTTTGCCCACGTCTATTGCTTTAATAAGTGTTACTTCCGTTGCCTTGCTTATCGTTTGGATATTGACAGGAGATTATAAAGCAAAGTGGAGCAGATTAATACATAACACCGGTGCACTTTTAATGATGTCCATTCCTGTGATATATTTGATTGGGCTTTGTTTTACACATAATTTTTCTTTAGGCTTACAAGAGTTTAACAAAAGCTTAACTTGGTTTATATTAGCTTTTGTATTAGGTTCTTCAGCTCCTATTTCATCTAAAAATACTTGTCGTTTATTGGGATTTTATATTTCGGTGGTTTCTATCGCCGCAGGCGTAGCTTTATTCAAATTGCTTTTTATTGATACCATCTATTTTTTCGATTTTAGGAAAGTTACATGGGTAGATCACATTCCTTTTTCTTTTCAAATTGCCTTTGTAATTTGGCTCATCTTCTATTTTATTCTCAATGGAAAATTTTCATGGCTTCAAAAATCTCTCTTATTTCTCCTTATTGTATTTTTAATCAGCGCTTTGTTTTCACTAAAATCGTTCAGCGCTTATCTTTATTTTGGCGTAATGTCGTTTGCTGCGCTGCTCATGTTAATATGGAAAACGAAAAACAAGCTGCTTAAATTTACTTTTTGGGGATTGCTTATTTTGATAACCGTTTTTCCCATATTTTACATATATAGCTGCGTTCAAAAGTTTTACAATACTATAGAATATCATCCTGATGAAATAAGAACCCATACGGCAAATGGGAATCCGTATTACCATCATTTTGAGAATAAAACTAAAGAAAATGGACATTATGTTACCTTGTTTATCTGCGAAGAAGAATTAATTCCGTTGTGGAATGCGCATAGTCAGAGAGAATATGATAGCAAAGCTTCAAATAATTATGCTTTTAGCAGCTTGATAATGAGGTACATGACAAGTAAAGGGTTGACAAAAGATGCAGAGGGTTTTGCGCAACTTTCGCAGCAAGATATTGAAAACATTGAAAACGAAATTCCTAATTATATTTATGCAGAAAATAAATTAAGTGTTTACCCTCGAATTTATGCAACTATTTGGGAAATAGACCAATATAGAATTACCCGAAACCCTAATGGAAAAACTTTAGTACAACGAATAGAGTTGGCAGTATTAGCCGTAGATATTATAAAAAAACATATTTGGTTTGGGATTGGCTTGGGAAATAACGCATTGGCATACGAAAAAGTCATTGTAGAATCAGAATCGCAATTAGCATTTCAAAAAACAGGATCCTCTCATAATCAATACCTTAATTATCTCATTCGTTTTGGAATATTAGGTACGTTGTATATTTTGAGTGTTTTAACATGGATCTTTTTTAAAGGGAGGAAAAACAATCCTTTTTTAATCACTCTGTTTTTTGTGAGCATGTTGGCAGCAAACTTCAGTGATGCTAACTGGGAAACCTTTATCGGTTTGAACTTTTTTGCCTTTTTTATGTGTTTTTTGATGTGGGTTACGCCGAAAGAAATTTTTAGAAAAGCTTAAATGACCAAAGAACACTTTACAGCACACTTTCTAACACGTTTTGAAAAAGATTTCGCTGAAAGAATGGTGAACGAAATTCAAAAACAAGCGCTACAAGAATTGCTCATTAGTGTATTACGAGATGTTATTTATTTTAATCCGCAAAAGGCGAAGTCTCAATCTGCAGCATATGATTATTTAAGGATAAAAAAGAAAACAGAGCGCGAGCAAATAGCGTTTAGATCTGCATATTTACTTGAAACACTTTATTTTAAAGATAAAAACATACTATTATTTTTAAAAGACGATTTTATCGAATTACTGTCGATAATTACCAACGAAAGCGCCAAAAGACATTTTGGAAAAATATTAACCGATCTCTTAAAAAACAATGTTTTGATTTTTTCAGAAGATGAATATGAACTTTTAGCAGAAACGGTAGCTTCGTGGGTAGTAGCACCTCGTACGCGTGTAGCTGTGCAAATTTGGGCGTTTGAAGCACTCTTATTGCTGCGTAAAAAAGCGCAGATTGGTAATGAAACTATTGGTTATTTACTTGAAATACTTACGCAGGACAGCTCGCCTGCTATAAAATGCCGGTTGAAAAAATGGAAAAAAAGAGGCGTTCATGTATATTGAAATTTTTATATTTTTGCCGCCCATTAAAGTAAAAGGAAAAAATTATTAAAAGAAGAAGATTATTATGTATTTGACCCCGGAAGTTAAACAGCAAATTTTTGCAGAACACGGAAACAGTGCAACCGATACCGGTTCCGCAGAAAGCCAAGTAGCTTTATTTACACACAGAATCAAACATTTAACCGAACATTTGAAGAAAAATAAAAAAGATTTGGCTACCAAACGTTCGTTAATAAATTTGGTTGGTAAACGTAGAAAAATGTTAGAATATCTTAAACGAGAAGATATTGAACGTTACAGAGCGATTATTAAAAAGTTAGGATTAAGAAAATAATAAACGACAAATAAAAAGTTCAAAAAAGGCATTTCATTTGGAAAGTGCCTTTTTTTGCATTATAATAACTATTTAGAATATTGAAGACACAGTTTAACTAATTAAGATTTAAATTTATGATTGGAATTACAAAAAAATTTGATTTGGGTGACGGAAGAGAAGTTACCATTGAAACAGGAAAATTAGCCAAACAAGCCGACGGTGCAGTCGTTGTGAGAATGGGAGACACCATGTTGTTGGCTACGGTATGTTGTAAAAAAGAAGCGGCAGAGAACGTGGATTTTATGCCGTTACAAGTAGAATATCAAGAGAAATATGCCGCTGTGGGACGCTTTCCGGGCGGTTTCTTTAAACGTGAAAGCAGGCCTTCGGAGTACGAAATTTTGATTGCACGATTGGTGGATAGAGCGCTCCGTCCGCTGTTTCCGGACGATTTTCATGCAGAAACACAAGTGTTGGTTACGCTGATGTCGGGCGATAAAAACAACCTTCCCGATGCATTGGCTTGTTTAGCAGCCTCTTCTGCATTAGCTGTTTCCGATATCCCGTTTTTGGGACCGATTTCGGAAGTGCGCGTGGGCAGAATTGACGGACAATTTGTAATCAATCCTACTGTAGAAAATATGCAATATTCTGATATTGACATGATTGTAGCCGCGTCAATGGAAAACATTATGATGGTGGAAGGCGAAATGAAAGAGATTTCGGAAGCCGATATGGTGGCTGCATTGAATTTTGCGCACGAAGCGATTAAAATACAATGTCAAGCGCAATTAGAACTGGCAGCAATGGTAACAAAAGCCAATCCAAAACGCGAATATTGTCACGAAAATAACGATGAGGAATTGCGCGAAGCAATATATAAAGCTACTTACGATAAAGTACTTGCCGTAGCCAAATCGCAAACTACCAAACACGAAAGAGGTGATGCTTTTGAAGTGATTTTCAACGAATTTTTGGAAGCAATGCCAGAAGAAGAGCGCGTTGAAAAGAAACCTCTGGTGAAACGCTACTACCATGACGTTGAGTATGATGCGATGCGTAGTATGATTTTGAACGACAGAACCCGTTTGGATGGTCGTGCTTTAGATCAAGTGCGTCCAATATGGGTTGAAACCGATTATTTACCTTCCGTACACGGTTCCGCCATTTTTACAAGAGGTGAAACACAATCGTTAACTACTTGTACATTAGGAACAAAATTAGATGAACAAACGATTGATGGCGCTGTAATTGAAGGTTCCAGCCGCTTTATTTTGCATTATAACTTCCCGCCGTTTTCGGTAGGCGAAGTTAAACGTATCGGCAGTGCCGGACGCCGCGAAATTGGACACGGAAACTTAGCGCATCGTGCGATAAAGTCAATGATTCCGTTTGATAGTACCGATTTTCCATACACGGTTCGTATGGTTTCCGACATTTTAGAATCGAACGGAAGCTCCTCTATGGCAACCGTTTGTGCAGGAATATTAGCATTGATGGATTGCGGTGTTAAAATTAAAAAACCGGTTTCAGGAATTGCCATGGGTTTAATTACCGACGAAAAAACAGGAAAATATGCCATTTTATCCGATATTTTGGGTGATGAGGATCATTTGGGAGATATGGATTTTAAAGTGTGTGGCACAAAAGACGGAATCACCGCTTGCCAAATGGACATAAAAATCAACGGTTTATCTTCCGAAATCATGGCAGAAGCATTGGAACAGGCGCGCAGAGGTCGTCTGCACATTTTAGAGAAAATGAATGAAGCGATGCCGGAGCCACGCGAAGATTACAAGCCATTCGTTCCGCGCATCGTACAATTAATTATCCCGAAAGAGTATATTGGTGCGGTAATTGGAACTGCCGGCAAGGTAATTCAAGAGCTACAACGCGAAACCAATACGGTGATCAATATTGAAGAAAAAGGCGGTGTAGGTATTGTAGATGTGGCAGCTGCCAATTTAGATGATATTAATCGCGCCGTAGAAAAAATTAAAGGTTTAACTACTGCTCCCGAAGTAGGCGAAGTGTATGACGGTGTTGTAAAAGGCATTCAAACATTTGGCGCATTTGTAGAGTTTTTGCCCAATGTTGAAGGTTTGCTCCACGTTTCCGAGATCGACTACAAGCGCATTGACAATGTTGCCGATGTGTTGAAAGAAGGCGACGAAATTAAGGTAAAACTCATCGCAATTGACGATAAAGGCAAATTCAAACTCTCACATAGAGCGTTATTACCCAAACCGGAAGGTTGGGTAGAGCCGACTCCAAGACCTGCAAGAGGACCAAGACCCGATAGAGGTGACAGAAATGACAGAGGCGAAAGAGGTGAAAGACGCCCCGGAAATGGAAATAATGGTCGTCCACCAAGAAGATTCTAGTATCATGAGAAAAACTATTGTTATATTAATGACCTTAGGGTCTTTATGCTTGTTAAGTTGTAATAATCAAAAGAATATTAGTAATGAAAATGTATTAATTCAAGAAGAGATGATTACAAAAGATATTACGTTTATTCCGGAAGGCGTTTGCAGCCAACAGATAGATATTTCTGTAATTAATGATACGATTCGCAGTGTAACATTCACCAAAGGGTGTCCCGGAAATACATTTGCCGTAGCGCAATTAGTAGAAGGCATGCAAATAGACGATGCTATTGCTAAATTGGAGGGGATTACGTGTAAGGAAAAATCAACTTCTTGTCCGGATCAATTGGCAAAGGCGTTAAAATCAATGAAATAATGTGCAATTGCCGCTGAACAACGGCGAAGGCATTGCAATCATAAATAAAAAAGCCGAGTTGCAGAAATAAGCTATAAAAAACTATTTTTGCGATATTAAAAATATAACCAATATGAAAAAAAATTACATTTTAATCGGCATTTTAATTGCATCATTTTTAATGTTTTGCAATATATTTAGTAACGCGCAAAATCAGATTCAAAAGAACGGAGATTGCGGATTGTTTGAAGATTTTGAAAATATAAATCCGACAAATCCGGGCTATGCAGGCAGTATCGTTACTACCCCAAACGGTAATTGGTTAATCTTGGGATATGGTATAATGGATGCTAATGACAGACGTTTTGGCGAAAGATCTATCCGCTTAAGAGCAAATAATAGCGACCCCGCAAGTGGCGCTATGAGTATACCGGGAGAAAATACTACCGGTGCCAATGTTATTCAAATGCAACAAGATAAAGCTAATGGAATAGGAACAGTAAGCTTTTATTATGGTTCCTACAGTGGGCATAGCGGCGGTGTTGTATTTGTAGAATACTCAACTGATGGAGGAATTACATGGATTTCGCCGGGTGGCAATTCGGTAACTTCTCCCGCATGGAGTACCGTTAATGCAATGCAAGAGTTTTCTGTGCCAATTAATGTACAGGGCAATGTAAGAGTCAGAATTATTAAATACAAACAATCGGGTACTCAAAATTCCGTTAATATTGACGATCTCTGTATCACAGATTTTACCGATGCCAATACCGTAGCTACACCAACTTTCACCCCTCCCGGTGGTAGTTATTTAACGCCTCAAAGTGTTACCATAAACTGTACTACCGAAGGCGCTACTATTCGCTATACTTTAGATGGTAGCGAGCCTACCGAAAGCTCGGCTGTGTATAACACGCCTCTTAATATTTCGACTACCACAACCTTAGTAGCCAAAGCATGGAAAGCAGGGCTCACCCCTTCGGCTGTGGCAACCGCAACTTACAGCTTTCCCGTGGAAGTATCTAATATTGCCGCCTTTAAAGCTGCCAATACGCCCACTGCCACCACACACGTATACAAAATCACCGGCGATGTTACTTTCGTATTTCGCCATGGAAGAAATATTTACATAAAAGATGCCACCGGCGGTTTATTAATCTACGATAATTCACCGGCAACCATTACAAATACTTATGAAAATGGCGACATTATTTCGGGCGGCGTTCTCGGCACATGTGTTATTTTTAACGGTTTATATGAATTGATACCCATTGCAAATTTGGCTCAAGGAACTCCCGGAACTCCGGTTGCACCTACCATTGTAACAATGGAGAACTTGCTCGCTAATTTTGCAAGTTACGAATCGCAATTGGTAAAATTGCTGGGCGTAACCTTTGATGATGGAACTTTCGGAACCGGTGCGGCAGCCAATATCCCCATTCATCAGAATGAGTCTTCCATGATTTGTAGAAATCATTACGGCGCATTTACCGGCTACGAAACCAACCCCGAAGAGCTTTTCGATGTTGTGGGATTTGCTATTCCATTTAATGCAGACAGACAAATTGCCCCAAGAGCGCTCACCGATATTACTTTGCATAGCGGTACAACTACCCATATCATTACTGCCACTGCCGGCGCTAACGGTACCATCGCGCCACAAGGACAAGTTATAGTATTAGAAGGCGCAGACCAAACTTTTACTATGACGCCAAACGACGGTTATAAAATTGGAAATGTATTAATAAATGGAGTAATAATTGATGGACAACCTGAAACTTACACTTTTGTCAATGTGACGGGATCACACACCATTTCTGTAACTTTTATTGCACTCGACGTTGTAGCAAATCCTGTTTTTTATCCGGAAGGAGGTAATTTTGGTAATTTTTCACCCGGTGTGAGTGTAGAAATATCCTGTGAAACCGATGGCGCAGAAATTTATTATACTATCAATGGCGGTGAACCCACACCATCCGATCATCTTTTTGAACATGCGATCGTGCTTTATGCCGGTATTCACATACTTAAAGCAAAAGCTTTTAAAACCGGAATGCTTCCAAGTGAAACGGTTACGGAAACTTATAATATCGGAGGCTCTGTTTCTGAAAACAATTTAGATGAATTGGTTACCGTTTATCCGAATCCAACAAAAGGAGAGTTACGAGTTACAAGTGACAAGTTACAAATAGAGGATATTGAAATTTTTGATGTTTACGGTAGAAAAGTATCATCTAATCATCTCATTACCTCATCATCTCATCAAAAAATAAATATCGAAACCCTTAGTAGCGGGATTTACTTTATTAAGTTAAATACGGATAAAGGGGAAGTTGTTAAGAAGATGATTAAGGAATAAAGACTGTTTGATTGGAATCGCGCCTCTCGCATAATGCCTACGTAGTAGGCGCATATAGATAATCCCGTGCAAGCCGAAGGCGCAGCTCGGGGTAGAAATGTGTAACGTGCTTACCCAGCGCGCCGTAGGTGCGCAACTTAAAGCGGATAGATGTTGAACTCCTACGGAGTTCTGAGGGGTGGCGGGTATTTTCATACCCCGAGCTGCGCCGCCGTTGGCGGCTTGCACGAGGGTATTCACATAAAACTCCTTCGGAGTTTTACTGCCGGAGCAAGAATATATTAGATAGTAATTTCCATGTAGGTATGCAGGCTGCCGACTGCGTGAGCGGGACGGAAGGCGGCGAAGCCGGTGCGAGCGGTAGCGAGTACGGAAGCCGAAGGCGTACCCTGTAGTCACGCGACCCGAGCGTGTGATGGCATTGTGGGTGGAAAGCGAGTGGGCACGCCCAAAAAAATAAAATAAAAATCTCAATGCGTTTACCCTGATATGAAAACCAACGGCAATAAGCTAAACAAAAAACATGCATATTTGCAGTGTGAAAAATAAAAACCACGCAATGCAAAAAAAATTAATTATCACATTAATTTGGGTAGTACTACTGGCACTAAATTGCCAAAAAAAAGACACAATTTATCCGGCAATAAATGACACAGCGTTTGACAACGGTTCAAATATTATTTTCCCTGAACTTGATAACCAAATTATTGATGATTTGGAACTATTAGGTAAATTGTGGGGGTTTTTAAAGTATCATCATCCGGAAATCGGAAAAGGAAATTATAACTGGGATTATGAACTATTTCGCGTGCTCCCCGACTATTTAAAAGTAACCGACAAAAAACAACGCGACCAGCTATTGCTTTCATGGATAAACAAATACGGAGAAATACCTGTGTGTAAGAGAGGTAAAAAAACATCTAAAAAAGTTTTTATAAAACCTGATTTATCATGGATAGAAAACAGCGATGCCGATAATGCCTTGAAAGACAAAGTGAAAGAGATATACCAAAATCGGCATCAGGGAAGACATTATTATATAAGCATGACGCCCATGGTGGGCAATCCAAAATTTAATAACGAAAATCTTTATTCAAATATGCCTTTCCCCGATGAGGGATTCAGATTGTTGGCTTTATACCGCTATTGGAACACGATAAACTATTTCTTTCCATATAAATATATGACCGACAAAAATTGGGATGACGTGCTCAAAGAGTACATCCCTATTTTTATTAATGTCAAAGATGAATTGGAGTATGAGTTGGCTGTTGCTCAGCTGATAGGAGAAATATGCGATACACACGGTTTTCTTTTGGAGTTTGATCAAATTCAAAAAATTAAAGGGAATAAAGATGCTCCTTTTGTAGTAAAATTTATCGAAAATAAATTAGTGGTTACCGATTATTTTAAACCTGAATTGGCAGAGAAAGCAAAACTACAAAAAGGAGATATCATCACACATATTTCAGGGAAACCTGTAGAAAAGATTGTGGATAGCCTCAAAAAGTATTACCCGGCATCGAATGAGGCGGCAAGATTGAGAAATATGGCTCATAATTTATTAAGATCTAATTCGTCAATAATTGATATTAAGTATATTTCTGATGGGCAAAGTAAAGAAAGCACACTAAAACTTTATAATAGTTACTATTTGAATATGGAAGAATATTGGAACAAAGGCGTCGATGAAAAGTGCTATAAACTTTTAGATGATAATATTGGTTATATAACATTGAAAGCAATTAAAAATGATGATATTAAGGAAATTAAGAACTCATTTAAAAATACAAAAGGAATCATTATTGATATTCGTAACTATCCGTCAACCTTTGTTCCGTTTAAGTTGGGGACCTATTTCTTAAAAAAGCGCACACCTTTTGTAAAATTTACTATAGGAAGCGTAAATAATCCGGGACAATTTAGATTTACCGGACCGCTTTACATTTCAAAATCAAAAAATTATTACCAAGGTAAATTAGTCGTTCTTGTAAATGAAGATACACAAAGTCAGGCAGAATATACTGCGATGGCTTTTAAGGCATCTCCTAACACAACTATTATGGGAAGCACAACTGCCGGTGCAGATGGCAATGTATCTATTATTTCATTGCCGGGTGGATTAAAAACATATATTTCCGGAATTGGCATTTATTATCCTGATGGAACTAAAACTCAAAGAGTTGGCATTGTTCCTGATATTTATATAGAACCCACCATTGAAGGAATAAAAAGCGGCAGAGACGAATTGTTGGAAAAAGCGATAGAATTCATTAACAAATAAAATATCAATATTATGAAAATCGGCATTATCTCAGATACCCACGGATTTATCCACCCCAAAATATTCGATTTCTTCGCCCAATGCGACGAAGTGTGGCACGCCGGCGATATGGTTTCCACCGATATTTTGGACGAGTTATCAACAATAACCAAAGTACGAGCAGTTTACGGCAATTGCGACGGCTGGGATGTGAGAGGAAAATATAAAGAAATTGAAGTTTTTGAATGTGAAGGACATACTGTTTTCTTAAAACATATCATCGGAAATCCTAAACATTATGATTATGATGTGTTACCTTTAATTAAAAAAGCAAATCCCACCATTGTAGTAGCGGGACATTCGCATATTTTACAAATCATGAACGACGCAAAAAATGGCTGGCTTTTTATGAATCCGGGCGGTGGCGGAAAATTCGGTCCCCACACCCACATCACTTTTATTCGCTTCGATATCAACAGCACCGATATTACCAATATGGAGGTTTATGATGAAATCAAACTATAATTAGAACTCTGATGACTCTGATTAAGCGTGATTTTCCTGATATAATCTATGAGGAATCAGAGTTTATCTGCTCAATCAGAGTCATCAGAGTTCTAAAAAACTAAAAATCATACCTCGGCTTCTTCCTCCCAAAAGCATACGCAATATATCCATAAAAATAAACCGGTTGCACCCTGCTAAATGCCATATGCTGAATAAACGGGAATACCATATCCATAGCAACGCCTACCTCAAGCACTTGCATCGTTAATGGATTATTGCTAAAGTCAAAATTAAATCCTGCTTTGCCGTAAAATCCGGGGCGTACTGCAATTTTGTTAAACCTGTCAAAAAAGCGGGCGGCGCCGTAAATGTTTGAAACACTGTGCTCATCGGGATTATATCGCTCTACTTCTGTATAAAATGCTTCGTTTTTTATCTTAATAATTTCTAAATAAGTGGGTAAGCCAAGGCAAACAGATGCGCCAAAACTGAAAAAATAGCGAATTTGCACCCCGCCGTAATAAGGTTTATGCGTAAGAATGCGCTGGTAACCATATCCTCCGCGAAGAAAAAATAAATCGTATAACTTTCCGTACTGAAAAATTCTGCCTTCCGGAACAGTCCTGCCCAACACCGCTTTATGACTAATGCGATACAAAAATTCAATTTCCCACAAGTGTTTGTCTTTGGCATTAGGCGTTTTTCCATGCTGAAACCCCAACCCAAAACCCGAGCTGTTCAAACCCAACAAAATATTCCATTCTTTAATAGTGATCACTTCCATACCGGTCTCCCCTATTTCAATTTCTTGCGCGTAAAAAGAGAAGCAACACGCAAAAAAAACTAAAAAAAGAAGCAATTTTCTCATTAATGATAATAAATCTTGTTAATCTTACAAATCTTAATAAAACCCCGGTTCAGATTTTAACAGGCAAAAATAGTTTTTTTCCACAAAACTGTTATTTTTGCCCCAATAATTACACAAAATGATGCGCAAATTTCATTATAGAATTCAAGCCTTACGATTATTTTCACTGCCGCTTTCCCTATCCGGAATCATTATGGGCGGATTATTGGCAAATTTCTTCGGATATTTTTCGTGGCTATTATTTGGTTTGGCGTTAATTACAGCTGCGGCTTTACACCTCACCTGTAACCTCGCCAATGATGTGGGAGACTACCAATCCGGCAACGACTCTTTTGAAAGTATTGGCTACGAAACCATGTTGCTGTCGGGAAAATTATCCGTAAAAGATGTGAAAATCATGATAGGAATATTTACCACTATCGCTGTAATTTCGGGTATTTTATTGATATATTTTGCATTTGGCAATCTTTTTTCAACATCTTCATTTATAATGATTTTTATAGGCGCACTCGCCATTTTAGCCGCCATTTTTTACACTATTGGTAAAAAGCCTTACGGCTACAGAGCGCTTGGCGATTTGGCAGTATTTCTCTTTTTTGGCTTAACCACCGTGGCAGGCACGTTTTTTCTATTTACAAAAACATTACCCGCAATCATATTTCTACCTGCCGTTTCCATGGGTTTTTTAATAACCGGAGTAGTGAATCTCAATAACATCCGCGATATGGAAAACGATAAAAAGTACCGCAAAACCATTCCTATTCTTATAGGAGAAAAAAACGCCAAGCTTTATCAAACACTGTTGGTTTTGGTGCCGTTTTTACTTATGGTTATTTATAATATCATTTTACACAAACCTCTTACCTCATACCTTTTTCTGTGTCTTCTCCCTTTTGCAATTTATCATATTGTAAACGCTTATAAACGAAATGGATTAGCGTTAAGCAAGTCTATGGGAGAATTGATATTAATTACACTATTGTTCGTTTTAAGCGTAATATAATACACTTTGTAGAAAAAAATGTCATTCGAAAACATAAAACTCTTCTTCACCAACCTCTTATCATTTGATGATAAATTTCCGTTGCTGTTTACGCAGTTTTATTTTTGGGCGTTTTTTGCATTAGTTTTTGCAGGATTAACATTGTTGAAAAATAAAATTCTCTTGCGCAACATATTTTTGATGTTTGCCAGTTTGTTTTTTTATTTTAAAACCTCCGGATTGTTCGTTATCTTGCTTTTATTTACCACATTAAATTGCTTTTGGATCGGTAAGAAAATAGATATAACCGTGGATATTCGAAAACGAAAATGGCTCGTTTTTCTCGGCGTTTTTATCAATTTATTCTTGCTCGCTTATTTTAAATATGCCTATTTTTTCACTTCGACGTATAATTCCATGTTTGATACGAACATTGAGGTTGTGAATTATTTGGCTTTGTGGGCAAATAAATTTTCCGGCAGTTCACGTTTCGAAGTGGGGAATATTTTGTTGCCCGTTGGTATCTCTTTCTATACATTTCAAAGTTTGAGTTATATTATCGATGTATATAGACGGCGGATTGCGCACGTACCCAACTTTTTCAATTTCGGATTTTTTGTAACATTTTTTCCGGGTTTGGTGGCAGGTCCCATCATTCGTGCGAGTCAATTTATGCCGCAATTATACAAAAAGTTTTTTTTGAGTAGAAAACAGTTCGGAATTGCTGTTTTTTGGATTTTAAACGGGTTGGCGAAAAAAATCATACTCAGCGATTACTTGGCGGTTAATTTTGTGGACAGAGTGATTGAAAATCCGCAATTATTTACCTCTTTTGAGAATTTTACCGCCATTTTTGTCTATTCTTTGCAGATTTATGCCGATTTTTCCGGCTACACCGACATTGCCATCGGTGTAGCCATGCTGATGGGATTTTATATGCCCAAAAACTTCGATTCGCCTTACAAAGCTACCAATGCCGGCGATTTTTGGAAACGTTGGCACATCTCTTTATCCACATGGTTGAAAGATTATTTGTACATCCCGCTCGGCGGAAATCGCAAAGGAAAATTTCGTACCCATGTAAATTTGATGATCACCATGTTGTTGGGCGGTTTGTGGCACGGTGCAAGCTGGAACTTCATCATCTGGGGCGGATTAAACGGCATCAGTATTCTCATTTTCAAAGGCTGGCGCACCATCAACAACCGGAAACGCTTATATACCACACTATCCTTTTTCCTTTTCTCCCTTCTCCTTTTCTCCCTTTTCCCTTCTCCCGCCTTCAAAATCGCACTCATTTGGACAGGTACAATTTGCCTTGGCGCATTGTTAACCTATTTGTATATTGATATTTTTGACCAAAGGCCGCTCGCAAAACTCAATCGAGGATGGAGTATATTTTTAACCTTTGTCTTTATCACTTTCACCCGCTTGTTTTTCCGTACCGGCTCCAATTTAGATCCGGCGGAACAAACCTCGCACGCATGGGGCACCGCAAAAAGCATGGTAAACCAAATTGGCGGTTCGTGGAATTTGGCGCAAATTCCGGAAATTATAGCTACTTATAAAGCTGTATTCCTTCTTTTTGTTTTGGGAATGATCATCCACTGGCTACCGGAACGCTGGAAACGGTGGTATAGAATTAATTTTACCTTGCTTCCTCTTTGGGTTATCGGAGTGGCTGTGATAGCTACTGTTTTTGTTGTATATCAATTTATTACTTCGGAATTACAGCCGTTTGTTTATTTTCAGTTTTAACCTACTCTCTAATCTCCATTTCAGAAATCAAATGCCCCGCCCCCGCAAACTTATCCACAATCAAAAGAACATAGCGAATATCCAAGCTGATATTCCGGCAGCGGTTTACATTGTAATATAAATCGCTCATGGTGCCTTCCCACACACGATCGAAGTTGATGCCCACCAATTCACCGTTGGCATTCAAAATCGGGCTGCCCGAATTGCCACCGGTAGTGTGGTTGCTCGCAATAAAACACACGCGCATTTCTCCGTTTGCATCCGCATAAGGTCCGAAATTTTTATAAATGATAATGTCTTTTAATCTTTCATCTACTTGATAATCAAAAATATCAGGATCTTCTTTTTGAAGGATACCACTTGTAGTTGTATAAGGCAAATACACCATACCGTTATAAGGAGAAAAACCCTCCATTTTTCCAAATGCAACCCGCAAGGTTAAGTTGGCATCCGGAAAAAACCTACCTGTGGTATCTGCCGCGGCAAATGCTACCCAATCTTTATATTTGGCGTCAATTTGACGTCGTATGTTGGGAAGCGTATTTTCGGTGTATGAATTTTTATTTAATTGTATTAATGCCAAATCAGCATCTAAGAACATTGTATTTTCATTCAACCATTTGTGAAGACTTTCAACTTCTTTTTTAGATGCATTTTCTACAAAATTCGCAAACTTTTCTGCATTCGTGAAAACAGAATTGTCATATAATTGTTTTGCCATAATTTGCAAGGATTCTCTATCAATACCGGCATATTGTTGCAACGATGCGGGAATCCATTCTTGCTTCGTAACATTAAAATAATAATCCAATAATTCTACATAAACCTCTTTATCAATAGGTTTATGATAGGTAGGATAAAAAGCATTGGCGCGCGCTAATAATTTGGCTTTCGTTTCTGTCGACCAAGGATGTTTTTCCTTTAATAACGGGCGTACGGTTTCAATAAACCTGCCTAACTCAATTGCCAGAAAAGTTTCGCGCAAAGTTACGGCTTTGGTTTCCAATTCCCTGTATGTTTCGTAAAGCGCTTTTATTTCGTTTAATAATTTAAAACGATTATTGTTATCGGCACCTTGGGAGGCGAAGAATTCTAAAAATGCCTCCTCTTTACCTCTTCTGTGTAATACTTTGGTTTCCTTAATTCCTTTATTCTCTCCAATCGCTTTTTTCCAACCGTTTGAAATTGAATTAGCTTTATCTGAATACATTAAGCGAACTTCTTGCGATAAATCCATGTGCTTTTTCATGATATCCAAACGTGCACCACGCTGGTGAATGAGTGGCGGATTTCTATGATTCACCACCAAATCAATACCATCGGAAATAAGATACTGGTGCGTAGTTCCCGGATATCCGAATACCATGGTAAAATCACCCTCATCAAGTCCTTTGATAGAAATTGGGAAAAAAGTTTCGGTTTTCAGAGGAATATTATCGGGTGCGTAAAAGGCGGGTTCGCCATCCTTATTTGCATACACGCGATACAACGCAAAATCGCCGGTATGGCGGGGCCACATCCAGTTATCGGTATCACCGCCAAATTTGCCGATATTTTCGGGAGGCGTACCCACCAAACGCACATCGGCATACACGCGGTTTATGAACATATAATATTGATTTCCATAATAAAACGGCTTAATTACATAAGAATAGTCCGTGCCTTCAATGGCTTTTTCGCCGACAATTTGAATGTTTCTTTCAATGATTTCATCGCGTTCCTGAAGATTTGTAGCATTTTCTATGCCTTTCAAAATATCATTCGTAACTTCTTCCATATAAATTAAAAAAGTAACAGACAATCCCGGACAAGGAATTTCGTCTTCCTTGGTAGCTGCCCAAAAACCATCATGTAAAATATTGTTATCCATCGTGCTGAGGCGTTGAAGATGAGAATAACCGCAATGGTGGTTGGTGAGAATTAATCCTTGTTTGGAGATAATTTCACCTGTGCACCCTCTTCCGAAGAGCACCACAGCATCTTTCATACTTCTGTTATTCACGCTATACACATCTTCGGCGGTGAGTTTAAAGCCCATTTTTTGCATTTCAGCTTCCTTCTGTTTCAATAAGATAGGCAGCCACATGCCCGCGTCGGCATAGCAAAAAATAATGGAAAATAAAAAGAGAAAAATTGAAACTGTTTTTTTCATAGCAAAAGAATTTATTGGCAAAAATAACGAAATTAACATGGTTTTTCGTATTACTTTTTTTATATTTTTGCCGCCCCAAAATAGGGGTGTATTTTTATTAATTAAAAACCAAAAAAGTATGTTAAAACAGTATGAAACCGTTTTCATTATGACGCCCGTTTTGTCTGATGATCAGATGAAGGAAACGGTAAAAAAGTTTGAGAATATTCTCCGCGACAAAGGTGCAGAGATTATTCATCAAGAAAACTGGGGACTCAGAAGACTTGAGTACCAAATCCAAAAAAAATCCACAGGATTTTACCAATTATTCGAATTTAAAGCTGAACCACACGTGGTGGCTGAGCTTGAATTGCAGTACCGCCGCGACGAGAAAATTATGCGCTATTTAACTGTTATTCTTGATAAAGACGCTATCGCTTATGCAGAGAAAAGACGTACGCATAATTTCGGCCAAAAGAAAGAAACTCCTAAACAGGAAACAACTTATGAACCTAAACGCGAGCCGAAATTTGAACCGAAGCCAGAACCAAAGCCTGAGCCAAAACCGGAAGTAACACCGGAGCCTGTAAGTGAGCCCGTACAAGATCAAATTCAAGAACAAACCCAAGAAAATAAGGAGGAATAAACCATGGCACAAAACGATATTAAATATTTGACTCCCATTGCGGTGGATTTCAAAACCAAGAAATATTGTCGCTTTAAAAAAAGCGGTATTAAATACATTGACTATAAAGACGGTGAATTTTTAAAGAAATTTGTAAACGAGCAAGGCAGAATTTTCCCGAGGCGTTTAACCGGAACTTCTTTAAAATTTCAAAAGAAAGTAGCTCAGGCGGTAAAGCGTGCGCGCCACCTTGCGTTGCTTCCTTTTGTAGCCGATAATTTAAAAACTAACCAATAAGGAGGGCAATACTATGGAAGTTATTTTAAAACAAGATGTTGAAAAATTGGGATATGCCGATGATATCGTAAAGGTAAAAGACGGCTATGCAAGAAATTATTTGCTCCCTCAAGGATTAGCTGTTTTGGCTACCGTTCCTAATAAAAAAATGTTAGCCGAAACGATTAAACAGCGTGCATACAAAGCTGAAAAAATTCGCAAAGAAGCAGAATTTTTAGCCGGTAAAATTGAAGGATTAACTTTGAGAATTGCACAAAAAGCTTCGGAAAAAGGAACTATTTTCGGTTCGGTAAATACCATCGCTGTAGCGCAAGCATTGAAAGATCAGCATGATATTGATATTGACCGCAAGAAAATTATCCTTCCTGCTGAGCATATTAAAGAGCTTGGTAATTATACCGCTCAAATCAATATTCATAAAGATGTGAAAGTTACTGTTAATTTAGAAGTAGTAGCTGAGTAAAAGTCTTTATTGAAGTTTTTATGGAAAAAGGCTGCCTTGAAAAAGACAGCCTTTTTTTTGTTATTGTAGGAACGGAAAATTTTCCGCCCATTGTTAAAATAGTCCGTAAAGTTCGGCATTCACCATTTCAATAATGGTGCCAAAGTCTTCCGGAGTTTCTGCAAACTTAATGGTGTTTACATCCACAATTAATAATTTACCTGATTTATAATTGGAAATCCAATCTTCATATCTGTCATTCAATGACTTTAAATAATCTAAACGGATAGAGGTTTCGTATTCTCTGCCTCTTTTTTGAATTTGAGATACCAAAGTAGGAACATCGGCTCTTAAGTAAATTAACAGATCGGGAGGTTGCAAAAATTGCATCATGAGTTCAAAGAGTGAGGAGTAGTTTTCAAAATCGCGGGTAGGCATTAATCCCATAGCGTGCAAGTTAGGCGCAAAGATGTAAGCATCTTCGTAAATGGTACGGTCTTGGATTACATCTTTTTTCTTTTTCCGGATTTCCACTACTTGACGAAAACGGCTATTTAAAAAATAGACTTGCAGATTGAACGACCAGCGTTGCATATCTTCGTAAAAGCTCACTAAATAGGGATTGTTTTCCACGCTTTCATACAGCGCTTCCCAGCCAAAATGCTTGGCAAGCATTCCGGCTAGAGTTGTTTTTCCTGAACCAATATTTCCTGCTACAGCAATATGCATAATCTATCTTTCAAAATGGAGAAAAATATTTTTCCCTGCGCCGCAAATTGCGCATATTTCAAATCCTTCTAAGGTGTTAAACAAGTTTCCGCAAGGTGGGCAAACGTGCCAAGTTCTAGAGATCTCATCGCTTTTTCCTGCCAAGAAAAGATCAAGCGTTTCGGTATATAATTTAGCATGGCGCTCTTCTGCTTTTTTAGCATAAGTGAAAGTTCTTATGGCATCAAAGAGGTCTTCTTTGCGCGCTTGTTCTACCATAGGAGGATACATTTCGGTATCTTCGTATATTTCGCCGGCAATAGCGGAACGGATGTTTTCCTCCAAGCTCTCGCTAATTTGAGGATCAGGAATCACTTCAATGCCTTCGCCAAGATCGTTAAGAACCAACATGTGGCTTTGTGCATGGATAGCTTCGGCAGCAGAGGCGGCAGCAAACATAGCCGCAATGCCATGTTCTCCTTGATTTAATGCTTGTTCCGAAACCAAAGCATATTTAGCGCTTGCATTGGTTTCACCGACAATAGCGGTTTTTAAATTGTCGATAGTGGTGGCATCTGTTGTGCTTGTCGTTGGTTGGTTGGTGCATGCAAAGAAACATGCAGAGGCTATGATAGCCGCAAAAATTAAGGTTAATTTTTTCATAATGATTATGGTTTAAGGGTACAACATTCTTTATTTAAGCATTTCCAGGTAAACGCAGCTAAGGTAGCTCCCAAGAACGGGCAAAGGATAAATACCCACAGGTTTGTTAATGCGGTGCCGCCTTCAAAAAATGCGGGAGCAATACTACGTGCAGGGTTTACGGAAGTTCCTGTAATAGGAATACAAACAATGTGTATCAATACTAAAGCTAAACCGATAGCCAAACCTGCAAATTTGGTTGCATTGTTTTTGCTGTCTGTCGCTCCCAGAACAACCAAAATAAAGATAAAAGTGAACACGGTTTCAGCAATCATGGCGGGCAACAACATGCCTTCGCCAAAGTTATTTGCGCCGGTAGTGGTAACCCCGCCGGTATGGGCGCCGGTTCTTACCAATGCATAAAGAATGCCGGCTCCGATGAACGCGCCGGTTACTTGTGCAATCATGTAGTAACAGCACTCTTTGGCAGAGATTCTGTTAGTAATGAAAGCTGCTAAGCTAATTGCCGGATTGATGTGGCAACCCGAGATAGGACCAACGGTATAAGCCATAGCTACTACAGCCAAGCCAAAAGCAAAAGCCACCATTAATACCCATGCGGCAACGGCGCTTCCACCGGTACCAAAAACGGCTGCTCCACAGCCCATAAGAACCAACACCATGGTTCCAATCATTTCAGCGTAAAATTTCTTTGTCATAACGTAAAAATTTAATGAATAAAAAATGAATTTTAAGAGTGCGAAATTATATCAAAAATTTAATTATTTACGAATAATCTCACATTAATTTTTTATTACATTTGCACTTTCATTATTACATAACAATTATGAAAAATTTTACACACTCTCAATTTCCGCATTTTTGTGCTATCTTATTCTTTTTCTTATCGTTTACGGTTTGCGCCCAAACAACGTTGATTAACAATAAAGGTAATAGAAATCAATCTTATCCGGTGGTTACGGAAACCAATCCGGAAATTGTAGAGCTTATCAATCAGGTTTCGGAAGACAGTATAGAGAATTATATTCGCTACATGCAGGGTTTTATCAGAAATGCGCGCTTTCCGGCTGCATTAACGGTGCAAAATTGGTTGGTAGATCATTTCGAATCTTACGGATATGAGGATATATCCATCCATTACTTTACACATCAATCGCAGCAATTGAATGCCGGAAACGTGGTTGTAGTAAAAAAAGGAGCTCTATTTCCCGATGAATATATCATGATTTCCTCACATTACGACCAACCTGATGGTCCGGGTGCCGATGACAACGCCTCAGGAACCGCAGGCGTTATGGAATGTGCGCGTTTGCTCAAAGATTTCCCTACCAAGCGCTCCATTATATTTGTGCCTTTCAATGCAGAAGAAATGTGGATGGTGGGCAGCATGCCTTTTGCTCAAAAATGCGCCACCGAAAATATGAATATCATTGCCCATTTTAATATGGACATGATTGGTTGGTTTCCTCCTTCAATTCCCGATTTAGAAATGGCTTCGGGATATTCATACATCTCCGAAGCGCTTTTTAAATATTATCAGCAAACAGCAAACACTTATATTCCGTCCATTCCTACCATTCGTCTAAGTGATGGCGATAGCTACGGTGGCGACCACATGCCGTTTAACGTGTACGAATATCCGTCGCTATATATTGGTGATATTGAACATGATAGCCCTTGTTACCATAAATCGTGCGACACAATCGGAATAGGCGTTTATTATGCGGGCGTTAATAATTTAAATTTAGCAAAAGCTTTTGTACAAGCCGTTTTAGCCGCTGCCTCCGAATTGGCAAATGCGTGGCTGCCTCCACAAAATTTGAGCGCTTGCTCGGGAACGGATAAGATCACCGTATCCTGGGACAGTTCCGAAGAACCAAATTCGTACAAAGTATATAGAAATAACACACTGTTGGATGAAACTACCGAGAATTTTTATGTGGATTACAATGTAGAACTTGGTGAAAAGTATGAGTATTATGTAATTGACCTTAGTAACGCGCCGTCTAATAAAGATGAAATAACATTTGTTGAACCCTTGCAATTACCTTATTCAAACGATTTTAAAACCAATAAATATGGCTTTGAGCAAAGCAATTGGGTGCGCGTAAATATGGGTAGTACAGGAACGCTTTGTAACACTGCAGGTAGTTCACATTTATCTGATAACTATTTGTCTATTGCAGAATTAGACTGGTTTCCAATTCCTGATAATGCTAATAATATTTCTATTCGTTTTAGATGGCGAGGTAATATTATAGGAATATGGTATATGATGTCGAGTTGGTCTCATAAAGAAGATTGGAATAATGCAGGTATGTATTTTGAGGTTACAAACGACAGAAAAACATGGCATAAATTAGCACATATTTCCGGTAATATGTTAAACTGGAGAAATTATGAGTTCTCATTGAATGATTATATTGGCAGCGACTTTTTTCAAGCGCGTTTTCGATTGGAAAGTAGCGGTACCCAATATGTACCCTATTCAAAAATCGGCTATATAACAGATGTTGAAGTAGGCTTTGGATTAGGAATTGATGAACCGAAAGAAAATCTTCCTTATATCTCATCATTTAATTTTATGCCAAATCCGGCAAGCAGTTATGTTAACATTGCAACAAACCAACATGAGCCTTACCATATTGCGATATACGATATGGCCGGCAGGATTATTTTCGCACAAGATGGTTTTAACGACGGAACGCTGAGCGTGGCGCATTTGAGAGCAGGAAATTATTTAATTGTGGCTTCAACGAAACGACATCGGATGGCAAAAAAATTGGTGATACAGTAAAAAATTTTAGCACGTTTTGAGTATGACCAACCCATCCCCTGAGAAACAAAGAGAGCACCAAATTTACAAAGTAACCATTATAGGTAGTTTGGTTAGCCTATTTCTGATTCTTGTGAAATTTCCCGCAGGGATTCTTGGGCGAAGTTCCGCCATGATCGCCGATGCGGTGCATTCGCTATCCGACTTTGTTACGGACATTATTGTGATTGCTTTCGTAAGAACTTCACAAAAACCAAAAGATGAGAAACATGCTTACGGTCACGGCAAATTTGAAACACTTGCTTCTTTAATTATTGGAATCGTTTTGCTGGGAGTAGGCTTGGGCATCGCCTGGAATGGGGCAACCACCATCTACTCCGTAATACAAGGCGAAATACTGCCAAAACCGAGCATTATTGCATTTATAGCAGCTTTAGCAACCATTGCATCAAAAGAAATCCTCTATCATTACACCATTATAAAAGGGAAGAAATTGAATTCGCCTGCATTAATAGCAAATGCCTGGCATCACAGAAGTGATGGACTCTCTTCCATTGGAACGGCAATAGGAATTGGCGGCGCTATTTTTCTGGGCGACAAATGGACAGTGCTCGATCCGTTAGCCGCATTGGTAGTTAGTTTTTTTATCATTCAGGTAGCTTTAAAGCTAACAAAACCATGCCTGGACGAACTATTGGAGCGTTCGCTACCGGAAGATGTAATAAAAGAGATTGAAGAAACTGTGGGTGAATTTAAAGACGTATACCAACTTCACAATTTACGTACACGAAAAATCGGGAACTATTATGCCATCGAGTTTCATATTCGAATGGACGGTAACAAGTCTTTGGAAGAAACCCATGCCCGTATTACCGAAATAGAGTTAAAACTCAAAGAACTATATGGGAACAATACCTATGTAACGATTCACGTTGAACCAAATAAGAGTTAAAAGCAGGAATTTTTTCCAAACAGTCTTATTTCTTCACAACTCGCTTCATTACCAAGCCTTTTTGAGCCCACGGCGAATAGCGCGGCGCCAACGTATCGAAAGTAATAACTTCACTCTCTTCATCTCTGTTGGCGTTTAAATAAAGATGCAATGCCATGGCAATAGCGGCCAATTCTTCACTGTTGCCAAGCTCTTTTGCTTCTTCATCAAGTGCAGCAGAGGCAGCTTGCGCTGCTTTAAATTCAAGCTTTTTTTCTTTACGTTCTAAATATTTACTCCTCGTTTCGGTTAACCATTTTCCGAAAGATTTCAGCATTATTAAAGAAATGAATAGTATCGTAAATACAACCAAAGTTGCAACAATTACTGTTAATACACCATATTTTACGTCCATAAATTAAATTTTGAGTTTTGAATTTTGAATTTATAACGGGAGATTATCGTGTTTTTTCGCCGGATTTTCCAAGCGTTTGTTTTTCAATGATTCTAACGCACGAATTACTCGGAAACGAGTGTTGCGCGGTTCAATCACATCATCAATATAACCATAACGTGCTGCGATATACGGATTGGCAAATGCCGTGCGGTATTCGGTTTCTTTCTCAGCGATAAATTCTGCGCGTTTTTCAGGGTCTTCAATAGCGGCGATTTCTCTTCCGCTTAAAATTTCTACAGCGCCTTTTTCACCCATCACTGCAATTTCGGCAGAGGGCCAAGCGTAATTAATATCTCCACGTAAATGTTTGGAACTCATTACGCAATATGCGCCGCCATAGTTTTTCCTTAAAATAACCGTTACTTTTGGAACGGTAGCTTCGCCATACGCGTACAATAGTTTAGCGCCGTGAAGAATTAATGCGCCGTATTCTTGTTGGGTTCCGGGCAAGAAACCGGGCACATCTATCAACGTAACTATCGGAATATTAAAGGCATCGCAAAAACGAATAAAGCGCGCTCCTTTGCGAGAAGAGTTGATGTCTAAAACACCGGCTAAATATTTGGGCTGGTTGGCAACAATTCCCACCGACATTCCATTGAAACGGGCAAAACCTACCACGATGTTTTTTGCATAATTTTCATGAACTTCAAAAAAACCACCGTCATCTACAATACTTAAAATAACATCTTTAACATCATAAGGCTTGTTGGGACTGTCGGGAATAATTTGATTTAAAGTATCTTCTAAACGATTAATTGGGTCGTTTGTGGGTTTAAACGGAGCTTCTTCCATATTGTTAGAAGGTACATAGCTCAACAATTTGCGAATTTGCGCAATGCCGATCTCTTCGTTATCTACCGCAAAATGCGCTACACCCGATTTTGAGGAGTGCATCATAGCGCCGCCCAAATCTTCCACGGTAACATCCTCATTAGTAACCGTTTTCACTACTTTCGGACCGGTAACAAACATGTAACTGGTATTTTTCACCATCATGATAAAATCGGTAAGCGCAGGCGAATACACAGCGCCGCCGGCACAAGGACCGAAAATAGCGGAAATTTGCGGAATAACGCCCGAAGCCAAAATATTGCGTTGGAAAATTTCGGAATACCCTGCCAAACTATTTACGCCTTCTTGAATACGCGCACCACCAGAATCGTTGAAGCCTACTACCGGAGCGCCCATTTTCATGGCTTGATCCAACACTTTACAAATTTTATTGGAAACTGTTTCCGAAAGCGAGCCTCCGAATATGGTAAAGTCTTGCGAATACACAAATACCAAACGACCTTCCACGGTGCCATATCCTGTTACCACGCCATCGGATAAATATTTTTCTTTTTCCATACCAAAATTTGTACAGCGATGGGTAACAAACATATCAAACTCTTCGAAACTACCCTCATCTAAAAACATGAGGATACGCTCGCGTGCTGTGAATTTGCCCTGGGCGTGTTGTTTCTCAATACGTTTTTCACCGCCTCCCAATCTTGCAGTTTCTCGCAGTTTTAAAAGCTCATTGATTTTTTCTTGCATTGTCATAATATGCTGATATTAAATTAAATATACGTTTTTATACCTATGTAATTTTGCGTGGCAAAAATAGAAAAAAATAGATTGCTTGTTCACCTTTTTAAGGGCTTATTTTTTATTCATAATATTTTTATTTATTTCGTGGTGCTGCGAAATACTGTAAAAATTCTATTTGCTGCAAAAGTTAGCCAACAAATTGTTGCAAGAATAACAGTATATTCATTTTATTCCCAAAAAGCAATATATAATATACTGAAAACAAAAACGATAACAAAAAAATGTTCATAAATCATTTTGAAGATGTTTTTTCGTATCTTGCCCGCGATTTTGTTACATATATATTCGACCGCATGAAAGCAGCCGATACGTTTAATAAAACCATTGCATACTTGCATAGTATTTTTGCAGATAAGTTCTTATTGCATGAAGCGCAATCTGTGTTGATTATAAAATCTTTCCTCTCTTCTATTTCTCTATTCGCTTATTTATTCATTATAAATATGTGGATTTTTGAAAAAACACAATTTCGAATACGCTAAGTTGGTACGAGACGTGCTCCGACCGTACCGGCAATAACCAAGGTGCCCCGCAGGGAAGTATTTATCTTTTGCAAAAACACTTAATACTTTCCCTGCAAATCTGCACCTCAGGATGCAAATAAACAGAAATTATACCAAATTATTGCATTGCCTGATGCGTTTAAAATTCAGGCAAACGAAAACCGCGAATTAGCACAGGTAAGATGCCTCATAGCTGATGTGCGTTAAGGTTTAGTTAAAATGAGGAATCCGAGGGTTGTCATATCAGAATGATATGAATTTCCTGCGGGCTTTGGCAAAGTGGAAATTAGAGTATATTTTTTTAAAATCAATACTATGAAAAAATTACAATTAAACAAACAAACGATTGCGCGGTTAAACGAACCGAACAAAATTCACGGAGGTGAAGCTCATGGATATAAAACAACTGTACTGCAAGTGTGGGGAGTAGCAGCGTGTGTAAAGCCTACCCAAAATTACTGTGGCATAGAAACAGCCCAAACAAATTGTACTTGTTACTGTGAATGGCCTACTTATGCATGTCCGACTGCTGCTCGGTAATTACTTAAAACTGTATTAAGAGGTTAGTTTAATAGCCTATCAATGAGAACTCTGATAATACTGATTTAGCAGATCTCTAATTATTAATGCATTGTTTTTATGCTTTTTTAAAGGTTATCACGCTCAATCAGAGTTATCAGAGTTTTTAAAAACCAGACAGTTATGATCAATTTTTTTAAATAATATAAAAACACAATGAACCCTATTTATCATGAAAAGCACAATTTTAAGATTGTTTATTGCAGCGTTGTTGTTGATTGTTGCAGTTTCTTGTAAAAAAGAATCTGTTACAAGTATTGTACTTGAACCAAGCACTTTATTCATTGGTGGAATTGGAAAAACGGAAATCTTAGCAGCCATTATACTACCTGAAAATGCTGCCAATAAAAAGGTGAGTTGGGAAAGTAGCAATAACAATGTAGCAACAGTGCATAACGGCACAATAACCGCCATTTCATTTGGTAAAACTACAATTACTGCTACTACTCAAGATGGAAACAAAACAGCTAGATCTATTGTAACAGTTTACGATCCTTCCATCGAACCAAAAATGGTACTGGTTGAAGGTGGAACATTTATAATGGGTTGCAATGATGGCGATGATGAATGTTATGAGCAGGAACTTCCGGCACATCCGGTTACATTAAGTAGTTTTAAAATAGCCATATATCCTATTACACAAAAACAGTGGATATCTCTTATGGGCAGCAATCCAAGTTTTTATTTTGGAGATGATATGCCAGTTCACGGAGTGAGTTGGGATGATGCACAAAAATTTATTAGAGAATTGAGGCTAACTACCGGTAAAGCCTATCGTTTACCTACGGAAGCGGAGTGGGAATATGCGGCACGTGGAGGCAACCAAAGTATGAGATACAAATACAGCGGCAGCAATAATGTTGATGAAGTGGCTTGGCATCGTGATAATAGCAATAGGAAACTCCATCCGGTGGGAACAAAAAAACCAAATGAATTGGGTATTTACGATATGAGTGGAAATGCAAAGGAGTGGTGCCTAGATGGGTGGTACAGAATTTATACTAATGTTCCGCAGACAAATCCACAGTACACCATAGAAAATATTATTCCACGTATAGTTCGTGGTGGTGGTGCCTTCTATTCTACGGTAACCTGCCGTATTTCGGCTCGTGAGGGTTGGCATCATGAATACGTTGGTGGAATGGGACCAGTTGTTAGCGACATTTTTAGTTTTCGCTTAGTATTGTCTGAACCATGATTTTAGAGCGATTTGCGTAATTAATAGACTTAAGAGAATACTTAATTGAAAATTAAACAATGAAAAAAAAGATAGATGAACTCACCCAAATATTAGCCTCTGAAACTATTTCCGGTTTAGGCTTATTATCCGGAATTGGCGGACAAATACTCACTTGCAGCGAACTGTTTTTACAAAATAAAGTATCGCACGATTGGTTATCGCACTTGCATAATATTTTGGAAGAAAAACTATCTAACGAAGATTTTCTTTTTACCCATTGTGGCGGTTTAGCCGGTATTGGCTGGCTTTATGAATATTTAAGTCAAAGAAAAATAATTAATTACGATACAAATATTATTTTAGAAGATCCTGATATTTATCTTGAGAAAACGCTAAAAAACTTTATGTTAGAAAATAACTACGATTTTTTACATGGCGGGGTAGGCGTTGTACTCTATTTTACCAAAAGAGTTGCAAAGAAAAAGGAACTTATACCGGTACTGGCTCAGTTTGTAGAAGATTTAGAACACATAAGTATCAAACAAGAAGATGAAGCCATAAAATGGCGCTCTTTTTTGCTCAGACATACTAATAATCAAGTATATAATATCTCCTTATCGCATGGTATGTCGAGTATTGTTTCAATACTGTCAAAACTGTATAAAATAGAAGGAATTGATAAGGAAAAAACAGAAAAATTGTTACGAGGAGCTGTACAATATATCCTTGCCCAAGAGATTGACAAAAATAAATATGGTAGTTACTTCACATACTATGCATTAGAAAGCACTTCCCATATTAGTAAAAGTCGTTTAGCGTGGTGTTACGGCGATTTAGGAATTGCTTCCGTATTATTTCAGGCGGGTAAAGCGCTAAGAGAAAATGTTTGGATAGATAAAGCATTGGAAATATTCATATTTGCTGCTACTATGAGACAAAATTTAGAGGATGATTTGGTTAAAGATGCAGGATTATGTCACGGTACTGCCGGCATTGGGCATATTTTTTATCGTATGTGGTGGAATACAAAATTGCCTGAGTTTAAAGATGCTGCAGATTATTGGTTTCAAGAAACATTAAAAATGGCTACATTTAAAGATGGGGTTGCCGGCTTTAAAGCCTTTGAAATGCAAATGCCGGAAGGAGAACCAAGATGGATAAACAAATACGAATTTTTAGAAGGCATCGCCGGAATCAATTTGGCAATGCTTACCTATTACTATGAAATGGATCCTGCTTGGGATGAATGCTTGCTATTGTCTTAACTGTGATTTAATATTAAATATATTTTCTTAATTTTACTCCGTTGCAACAAGTGCCTGCCCAAGCACTTAAATTTGGGCAAATTAAAACCGGCAAGTTTTGTTCTTAACCGTAACATGCCAATAAAAGAAAAACCGAGCTAAGGCAATGCCTCAAAAAAGAGGAAAACAGGCGCACCGTTAAAAACCAAACTTGCAACATGCACAGGTAGGATAGCTTATAGCCAATGTGCAAGTAGTTTTGATTAAAATGAGCAACCCGAGCGTTGTCACATTAAAGCAATGTGCATTTCCTGCGGGCTACGGCAAAGTGGAAACAAGTTTTGTATTTTAAAATTAAATGTCTATGAAAAAATTACAATTAAACAAACAAACGATTGCTCAGTTGAATGAGCCGGGTAGAATTTATGGAGGAACTGATAAAACAATAGCCTCAGACCAAAGTTATAAGCCATGTCCTCTAACTGACACTCCTGCGTGCTGTGTAATCCCAGTAACCACGAAAACAGTAGGGTGTACTGTTTGATTTTTAGAAGGAATTTGTCTTTTAGCACACAGTGTGTGCTAAAAGACAAATTTTCATTTTTACTGTAATGATGGTAGTATATGTTAAGAAAATAATGAAAAAAATAGACGAGATAACTCAGATTTTAACATCTGAAATAGTACCCGATACGGAATTATTGTCGGGGCTTGGTGGGCAACTTCTTATTTGCAGCGAATTGTTTAAACACAAAAAAGTCTCACAAAATTGGTTGTTGCATTTACACAATATTTTAGAAGAAAAATTAGCGGAAGAAGTTCTTCCTTTTACGCATGCTTCCGGCTTAGCGGGCATAGGTTGGTTATATGAATATTTAAGCCAAAAAAAGATGATAGACTACGATACTAACATACTTTTGGAAGCGTTTGATGACTGTTTGGCAGAAGCGCTTAAAAACTTCATGTTAAAAGGCGAATATGATTTTCTGCACGGCGGCGTGGGCATTGTACTCTATTTTTCTAAAAGAGTAAAGAAGAAAAAAGAGCTGGTTGCCGTATTAAATCAATTTTTAGAAGATTTAGAAAAATTAAGTATCAAGCAAGAAGATGGAGCTATAAAATGGAGCTCTCTTTTGACCACACATATAACAGGGCCTGGGTATAATATTGCACTATCGCATGGCATGTCGAGTATTATTTCTATACTATCGAAACTGTATGAAATAGAAGGAATTGATAAAGAAAAAACGGAAATGCTATTGCGAGGGGCTGTACAATATATTCTTGCACAGGAAATTGATAAAGACAAATATGGAAGTTACTTCACCAGTTTTGCATTAGAAAGCATGCCTTTCATTACTAAAAGCAGATTGGCATGGTGCTACGGCGATTTGGGCATTGCCTCCACTTTATATCAGGCAGGTACAGTTTTGCGAGAAAGCGCCTGGGTAGAGAAAGCTTTAGAAATATTTTTATTTGCCGCCACCCAAAGACGAAATTTAGAAGAAAATAATGTTATAGATGTAGCATTGTGTCATGGCACTGCCGGCGTAGGGCATATTTTTTATCGGATGTGGTGGAATACAAAATTGCCTGAATTTAAAGATGCCGCAGATTATTGGTTTGAACAAACCTTAAAGAAAGCCACTTTTGAAGATGGCTTAGCCGGCTTTAAAATTTTAAGCATACAAGATAAGAACGAAGTTTGGATAAATAATTATGGGTTGTTAGAAGGTATAATTGGCATCGGCTTAGCACTATTTACCTATTATTATGAAACGGATCCCACATGGGATGAATGTTTATTACTGTCTTAACTGTGATTTAATATATTTTCTTATCTTTGCCACGTTGCAACAAATACTTGCCCAAGCGCTTAAATTTGGGCAAATTAAAACAGGCAAGTTTTGCTTCTACACCGTAACATGCCAATGAAAGAAAAGCCGAGCTAAGGCAACGCCTCAAAAAAGAGGAAACAGGCGCACCGTTAAAAGCTAAATTTGCAACCTGCACAGGTAGGATAGCTCATAACCGATATGCAAGTAGTTTTAATTAAAATGAGAAACCGAGAGTTGTCATATTAAAATGATATGAACTTCCTGCGGGCTTAGGCAAAGTGGAAATGAGTTTTATATTTTAAAATTAAATGTCTATGAAAAAATTACAATTAAACAAACAAGCTATTGCTCAATTAGATGAGCCGGGTAAAATTTATGGTGGTATGACAACTTACGCTACTGCAGAGTGCCCTGCTACAGGCAAAATATGTACGCTTATACAGTACCCAACCTGTATGCCGCCGGTTCCAACAAAAGTGGACTAATTACTTCTCATGATGTTGCTCAAAAAAATTGAGCAACATCATTTTTTTTGAAATATTGCATAGCATAAGGATAATAAAATGAAAAAGATTGACGAGATCGCCCAAACTCTAAAATCTGAAATTGCCCCTAAAATAGGTATGTTAACAGGGCTTGGCGGGCAAATACTTTTGTGCAGTGAACTGTTTTCGTACAAAAAAATATCACAAGACAGGCTGTCATATCTACATCAAGTTTTGGGAGAAAAACTAACCGGTGAAGTTTTTTCGGCAACCCATTGCGACGGATTAGCAGGCATTGGCTGGTTATATGAATATTTAAGTCAAAGAGGAATAATTAATTATGATACAAATGCCTTTCTAGAAGATTTTGATGACTATCTGGAAAAAGCGATTAAAAAAACAATGCAAGAAAACGCTTATGATTTCTTGCATGGCGGCGTAGGCGTAGCGCTATATTTTACTAAAAGAGTTGCCAAGAGAAAAGAATTAATTGCAGTGTTGAATCAATTTTTAGAAGATTTAACAAAAATAAGTACCCCGCAAGAAGACGGAGCTTTGAAATGGATATCTCCTTTTGGGGATACTAACGTACCGGTATACAATACTTCTCTGTCGCATGGCATGGCAAGCATTGTAGCAATTTTATCAAAGCTATATAAAATTGAGGGGTTGGATAAAGAAAAAATAGAAACATTATTGCGGGGAACCGTACAATATATACTTGCCCAAGAAATTGACAAAGATAAATACGGTAGCTATTTTTCCAGCCTTGCACTTGAAAGTACCCCAACCATTTATAAGAGTCGTTTAAGTTGGTGCTACGGTGATTTAGGAATTGCTTCCGCCTTATATCAGGCAGGTGCGATTTTGAAAGAGAATGCCTGGATAAACAAGGCAACAGAAATATTATTATATGCTGCTTCACATAGAAGAAACTTGGCAGATAATTTTGTTTCTGATGCAGGATTATGTCACGGCGCTGCCGGCATGGGGCATATTTTTTACCGGATGTGGTGGAACACCAAATTACCTGAATTTAAAAACGCAGCAGATTATTGGTTTAACCAAACCTTAGAAATGGCTACTTTTGAAGACGGTTTGGCCGGTTATAAAGCTTTTGACACGCAGGATGGCGAATTTGTATGGGTAAATGATTACGGATTACTAACCGGTATCTCCGGCATTGGCTTGGCGCTACTTAGCTATCATTATGAAATGGAGCCGGAGTGGGATGAATGTTTGTTATTGTCTTAACTATGATTGTCTGAACCATGATTTTATCAAGATTAATAAGATTAGCATGATTAATTTCTCTGCAAAACTTCTGTTTCGCGATATTTTCCACGTATGATCTTGCGGGGCAATAAAATAATAAGGCTTTTCTCAAACAACTTCTATTTTATCTCTTCTCTTTTTTCTGTTTTGTGCGGTTTTTTAGGCTAAAAAAATAATTTTCTGATATTCATTTAATTAATTTATTGTGTTGCGGAGTTGGGTGTCTCGGTATATCTTTGCAGCGTAATAAAAACCTAATTTTCACCTAATCAAACAAGAAAACACCTTAGTAGCAATGGGATGACACGCACAAATTTAATCTAATTACATGATTTTTTTTGTATTTGAATTGTCTGTTGATAAAATTTTAGAAATTGTTCATGCTCTTGTTCATAATCAGCAGATTGGTGATGCTCTTTTTGATTCATAATATATTTACAAACTTTTTCTACATCTCCTTTGGACACGGAAAATGCAGAACAAGACTGCTGCCAATTAAAAAATCCGGCACATAATTTGTTTTCATTAATAAACCTTTCAGAACTGTCTGCAACAATAGTAGCTAAACTTTCAGTATCAATTTTTGGATTAAGAGAAACGAGAAAATGGATATGTTCAGCATTAGCATAGATGCGATACAAATGACATCCTTTATTATTAACAATTCCAGTAATGTATTTTTCAATACGTTCACGATGTTTTTCAAGAATAATTTTAGTTCTATTAAAGGTTGTAAACACGAAGTGGATATAGAGATTGTTGTATTCGATTTGCATAAAAAAAATTAGGTAATTAGATTAGTTTGTTAGTCGTATTTCATTGCTACTAAGGTGTTTTCTTGTTTGATTAGGTGAAAATTAGGTTTTTTATTGCGCCGCAAATATATATTTCAAAAAACCGTTTGTCAAGGGTTAAGCTGTTTTTTCTAAAATGGGTGCTTTTTGCACAAAACAGGAGGCTTTTCTCAAGCAACTTCTATTTTATCTCTTCTCTTTTTATTCTTCCTTTTTTATAATTTGCACAATTTTATCTTTAATTCCAAGGCTTTCAATATCTTTTTCAGAGATATCCAATTCTACGTAAATTTTATTTACAATTGAATTCTTAAGAATGATTTTTTGTATCGTTTCAGGGTGCAACAATTCTTGAAAGAAATCATATTCCAAAACCTGTCCTATTTTTTCCAACAGTTCCGTATCAATACTTTGCCGTGTAAAGATATCATAAGTCGTGCTTCTGTCTTTATCAATAAGCTTGGCAAATTTAGCAACAGACAAGCCCTCTTTAGCTTTTACGTGCTTTTCAATAATTTTCCCGATGTTTTTTTTCATTTTGTAAAATTAATTTATTGATAAATAAATGGTTGAAAAAGATGTAGGATTAAATCGGATTTATTGTAGCAAAAAATCGGATTTATGTTTGATTTTTTACTACTTTTGCAGCGACTAAAACCGGCAAGTTTTGTTTTTTAACCGTAACATGCCAAATAAAAGAAAAGCCGAGTTAAGGCAATGCCTCAAAAAAGGAAAACAGGCGCACCGTTAAAAACCAAACTTGCAACATGCACAGGTAGGGTAGCTCATAGCCAATGTGCATGTGGCTTTAGTTAAAATGAGCAAACCGAGAGTTGGCATATTAAAATGGTATGAACTTCCTGTGGGTTACGGCAAAGTGGAAATAAACATTTATTTTTAAAACAATGTGTTATGAAAAAATTACAATTAAACAAACAAGTTATTGCTCGGTTAAATGAACCAGACAAAATTTACGGAGGTGTACCTTTTACGTATGACGGCAATACTATATTGAAAAAAGAGGGAATAGCAAATTGTAATACACATAGCTGGTATTATTGTGGTGCCGGAAACGGAAATACAAATGATACTTGCTATTGTCATCTTCCAACTCATACGTGCGCAACTATGTATAGGTGTGAGACTTATGAAGCTTGCGTCACTCATGTTTATTAATAGTCGTTAGAAACTGTATTATATGATTGAATAATCTATTTTAAGAACTCTGATATACACTAATTTTGTATATTAGTTCTAATTACTAATTATGATATTAATTATCTCATTAGGGTTATCACATCCAATCAGAGTTATCAGAGTTCTTTTAAAAAATCGGACAATACTTGATCCATTTTTTCCTTTTAAAAAATTATATTTATTTGCACATTAAATCTCATTCTTATGAAAAGAAGCATTTTAAACTTGTTTACTGTTGTGTTGCTATTGATAGCAGCTACTCTTTCCTGTAAAAAAGAGCATGTTTCTGGTATTACACTTGAACCAAGCCTTTTATACTTTGATGGAGTCGGGCAAACGGAAACCTTAACAGCCATTATAATGCCTGAAAATGCTGCCAATAAAAAGGTGAGTTGGGAGAGTAGCGATAACCATGTGGCAACAGTGCATAATGGCATGGTAGCTTCCATTTCATTCGGTAAAGCTACCATTACGGTTACGACCCAAGATGGAAACAGGACAGCCAAATGTTTTGTGACTGTTTATGATCCTTCCACTCTACCGGAAATGATATTTGTAGAGGGTGGAACATTTACTATGGGTAGCACGGATGGCGAACGTTGGGATGATGAACTGCCGGCACATTTAGTCCAATTAAGTAGTTTTAAAATAAGCAAATATCAAGTTACCAGAAAGTTATGGCGATACTTTATGAACAACGATCCAAGTTATAATGAGGATGATAATTTGCCTGTTGACAATGTAAGCTGGGATGATGCACAAGAATTTATTAGAAAATTAAAGACAGCTACTGGTAAAAATTATCGTTTACCTACGGAAGCACAATGGGAATATGCGGCACGCGGGGGCAACCAAAGCAAAGGATACAAATACAGCGGCAGCCATAATATTGATGAAGTAGCTTGGCATCAGGGTAATAGCAATGGTACAGTCCATCCAGTAGGCACAAAAGAACCAAATGAATTGGGTATTTACGATATGAGTGGAAATGTGCGGGAGTGGTGCCAGGATGGAAAACGAACTTATACGAATGGGCTACAGGTAGATCCACAAGTGCCTGTAGATGAAGTGGCCATGCTTCGTGGCGGCTGTGTTAGTATTTTTCAAAATATTAATAATGTTAGCTACCGCGTTTCAACTCGCAATGGTTGGAATCATGCTCATGGAGGGAGACCACCTTATTACTTTTATGGTTTTCGCTTAGTATTACCTGAATGAATATGAAGAAAAAGATAGACGAACTCACCCAAATATTAGCTTCTGAAATTATTCCTGATTTAGGTTTACTATCCGGAATTGGCGGGCAAATACTTACTTGCAGTGAGTTGTTTTTACAAAAAAAAGTATCGCAGGATTGGTTATCACACCTGCATCATGTTTTGGAAGAAAAACTATCTAACGAAAATTTTCTTTTTACCCATTGTGGCGGTTTAGCCGGTATGGGTTGGCTTTATGAATATTTAAGCCAAAGAAAAGTAATGAATATAGATACCAACCTCCTTTTAGAAGATGTGGATATTTGTCTTGCAAAAGCGCTAAAAAACTTTATGATAGAAAACAATTACGATTTTTTACATGGCGGTGTGGGACTTGCTCTCTATTTTACCAAAAGAGTTACTAAAAAAAAGGAACTTATATCGGTATTGAATCAATTTGTAGAAGATTTGGAACACGTAAGCATCAAACAAGAAGACGGAGCCATAAAATGGCTCTCCGTTTTGAACAAGCGTTTGAACACGTACGGATATAATATTTCTTTATCACATGGCATGTCAGGTATTGTTGCCATTTTATCAAAACTATATAAAATAGAAGGAATTAATAAACAGAAAACAGAAACATTGTTGCGCGGTGTTGTACAATATATTCTTGCCCAAGAGATTGACAAAGATAAGTATGGGAGTTATTTTACATACAATGCATTAGAAAACACTTCCGATATTGTTAAGAGTCGCTTGGCATGGTGCTACGGCGATTTGGGCATTGCTTCCGTATTATATCTGGCAGGTAAAACGTTAGAAGAAGATTTTTGGATAAATAAAGCATTGGAAATATTAATATTTGCAGCTACTAAAAGAAGAAATTTAGAGGATAATTTTGTTAATGATGCCTGTTTATGCCACGGTACCGCCGGTATTGGACATATTTTTTACCGGATGTGGTGGAACACAAAATTACCGGAGTTTAAGAAAGCAGCTGATTATTGGTTTCAAGAAACACTAAAAATGGCAACATTTAAAGATGGAGCTGCTGGCTTTAAAGCCTTTGAAATGCAATTTTCAGATGGAAAACCAACATGGGTAAACAAATACGAATTTTTAGAAGGCATCGCCGGTATCGGTTTGGCGCTGCTTACCTATTACTATGAAATGGATCCCGCATGGGATGAATGTTTACTACTGTCTTAATTATGACTTTAGATCGATTTTTGTCATATTATTAATGTAATTTTATATCATTTATTTTTATATCTTGCGCCCAATATTATTTTTATAAAATATTCTTCTTGAAATCCATGATAATTAACTAAATGTACGTTCCTTTCAAAAACTTCGTATTCCGCACCCCTACCCTTCCGGTGAATGCATTTTTTCAAGAAATGTCGAAACTTGAAAAGGAAGAAATATACTGGAAACAATTTTTACAAGATACATTATTGCAAGAAGCCATCTTTTTGGCAAGCCCTGTTTTAGATGATGAAATTGGCAAATATCTCAGCGGCTATCTCACCAAAGAGAAAGATATTGAAAAATTAAAATGTGCGGTTTTACGGTATTTTTCACGAATGACCTCACGTTGCACGCCGTTTGGGTTGTTTGCGGGGTTTTCGTTGGGGGAGTTTTGTGATGATTACGATGGTAGGGGCGCAAAATTTTGCGCCCCTACGGGACAAATTACCCTTCCGCTCATATCAAATTATCAACGCTACACCAGATTAGATATGCACTACTTGTGTGCGTTGGCGCAAGAGATCGGCAAAAACGAGGCAGTACAAAGAAATGTAAAATATTACCCCAATTCGAGCTTATATGCGCTGGGAGATAAATTGCGCTATGTAGAATATTTTTACAAAAACACAAGACGTGTTCACCAAATATCATCAGTAGATTTTTCGGAGTATTTGGAGAAAATTTTAGCTTCTGCACAACAAGGCGCCGCTTTTAAAGCATTGGCATCATTAGTTATTCAAATGCTTCCGGAGGAGAATATCAGTATGGAAGAAGCCGAAGGTTTTATTACTGAGTTAATTAGTAATCAAATTTTAGTGAGTGATTTGGAGCCGGAGATTACGGGGAAGGATTTTTTGATTCAATTGTTAAAATATGGTAGGGGCGCAAAATTTTGCGCCCCTACGACCCACCTCGCCGCCCTCCTAAAAAAAATGGACGAACAGTCGCCCGGTAGCTCCATTAATCTCTACAAAGAAGCGGAGGAAGTTGTCAAAACAACAGAAACTGCTTACGAAAAAAATCTTCTTTTTCAAGTAGATATGTTTAAGCCTATTGAAAATGCCACCTTAAATAACAAAATTGCAGATGAAGTATTAGAAGCCATTACTTTGATGAACCGCATAACTTTTGCGCCAAGAGAAACTGCGCTTAAAAAATTTGCAGACAATTTTTACGAAAGATACGAAGAACGCGAAATGCCGTTATTAAAGGTTTTAGATGTTGAAAGCGGCATAGGCTACCCTGCCAACAAAGGCGATATCAGCCCATTATTAGAAGGTTACACTTTTCCGGACAAAGAATCCACACAAAACACTATCGAATTCAATCGAGTTCAATCAATACTGCACAAAAAACTAATAAACAGCTACAAAGAAAACAATCACTCCGTAGAATTTACCGAACAAGATTTTGAGTTCCTAAAACCCAACTGGGACGATTTACCCCAAACCATCTCTTGCATGTGCGAAATCTTCCACACCTCAAACCGCAAACCGCATACCTCAAACCTCGCACCGCATACCATATTTGTTCACTCCGCCGGTGGCTCAAGCGCCGCCAACATATTGGGCAGATTTTGCCATGTAGATCAAGCATTGGAAGAGTATGTGAAAGAGATTACAACTTTTGAATCTTCGCAAAATCCTGATAAAATTTATGCTGAAATTGTGCATCTTCCGGAATCCAGATTAGGCAATATTCTATTGCGTCCGGTACTAAGGGAATATGAAATTCCGTATTTAGCCAAGTCTTCCGTTCCGGTAGATTATCAAATTTTGTTGTCCGACCTGTTTATATCGGTTCGGCAAGGAAAAATTATTTTACGCTCTAAAAAATTAAACAAAGAGATTGTCCCCAGATTGAGTACCGCGCACAATTATTCGATGAACGCCATGCCGGTTTATCATTTTTTATGTGATTTGCAAACACAGGGATTAAGAAGAGGTGTAGGTTTTAGCTGGGGTTCGTTATCAGGAGAATTTGATTTTTTGCCGCGTGCCGTGTATAAAAATACGATTTTAGCCTTAGCCACATGGAAAGTAAAAACCAACGATTTTAAGAAATTAATTGAGAAACAAAATGATACAGAAATAAAATCTAACATCCAACTATGGAGAAAAGAAAAAAACATTCCTCAATTAGCTTTACTCACCGAAGGAGATAATGAGTTATTGATTGATTTTGAGAATGTTTTAAGTGTAAAGATGTTGTATTCCGCCATAAAAAAGAAAGAAATATTTGAGTTAAAGGAATTTTTATTTGATATGCAGAATGCAATAGTAAATGATGATATGGGGAATACTTTTACGAATGAGTTTATAATTACTTTTTATAAAAAACAAGCAGATGAGTAAAATTACTTTTTTAACACAGAGTTTCACAGAGAAGACACAGAGAACCACAAAGGGTTTTCATCTCTGCGGTTCTCTGTGCACCCTCTATGGTTCTCTGTGTAACAATATTATACTATGAGTAAAAAGCGAACCTTTATAATCGGCGATGAGTGGCTCTATTTTAAAGTTTATACAGGCTTTAAAACGGCAGATACGATATTAACAGATACTATTTTTCCGTTAGCCCAATATTTTTTAAAAGAAAATTGGATTGACCATTGGTTTTTTATTCGTTATGCAGACCCTCAATTTCATTTGAGAATCCGTTTTCATGTTACTAAAAATGAAAATACCGCTCCTATTATCCATTATTTTAATAATGCCATCCAAGATTATATAAATCAAGATACGGTATGGAAAGTGCAAATAGATACTTACCAAAGAGAGATGGAAAGATATGGCATTGAATTGATTGAACTTTTCGAAAAACTATTTAATCTTTGTAGCGAAACGGTTTGCAAAACAATAGCTTTAGATGCAGTAAAGCAGGATGAAAATCTCCGTTGGCTATCAGGTTTAAAAATGATGGATACATCATTAACCGATTTCGGCTACTCACTACAAGAAAAATGGGCATTATTAAATACTTTGCAAGACGGCTTTGGTAAAGAATTTAACATCGACAAGGATTCCCGCAGACAGTTCGGACAAAAATACCGCGCAGAGAAAAACAGCATTGAAAAAATATTGGATAAAAACAGCGAACAAGATGGTGAGTATGCTTTATTATTCAAACCAATTTTTGAAAAATCCGAAGTATCGAAATTCATCATTGAAGAGATAAAGAACAGAAAGCACGAAGGCGCGAAGGCAGAAAGCAGAAAGGACTTTTCTTTAAATGATTTGATGAGCAGCTATATTCATATGATGTTGAATCGATTGTTTCGCACTCAGCAACGTGCTCACGAACTCGTATTGTACGACTATTTGTTCCGGTATTATAACTCTTTACAAGCAAGACAAAAATGAGAACTTTTCCCCATCTTCGTCAACCCGATACTATGGACTGTGGCGCCACTTCTTTAGCAATGGTAGCCAAGTATTATGGTAAGAGCTATAGCATTCCGAAGTTGCGCGAAATGTGCTCGGCTACACGTGCCGGCGTAAACCTTTTGGGCATTAGTGATGCCGCCGAAAAGTTGGGTTTTAAAACGATGTGCGCTCGCCTTAATTTTGAACAATTGGCAAACGATGTGCCCTTACCGTGCATTGTACACTGGCGACAGGAGCATTTTGTGGTGGTTTATGATATTAAGGAGAAAGGAGCAGGGAGAAAGGAAGGCTACGTGCGGGTGGCTGATCCTGCACTTGGTTTAATAAAGTTCACTCCTGAGGAATTTTGCAATCATTGGCTAAGTATGAAAAAAGATGGTGAAGATGAGGGGGTTGCGTTATTATTAGAGCCTACTCCGGCATTTTACGAGCAGGAAGATGAAAAAAGCGACAGAACGAAATTCTCCTATGTCTTTCGTTATCTCAGACCCTATCGTAAATATATCGTTCAACTCTTTTTAGGCTTGTTGTTGGGTTCGTTACTGCAATTAATATTCCCATTTTTAACACAAAGCATTGTTGATTATGGTATTAGTAATCAAAATTTAAGTTTTGTTACTTTAATTTTAATTGCCCAATTGGTTTTATTCACGAGCCAAACCATCGTTGAGTTTATCCGAAGTTGGATCTTGCTGCATATCACGGCAAGAATTAATATCTCCATGATTTCAGATTTTTTAATAAAATTGATGAAATTACCTATTCGCTTTTTCGATATAAAAATGATTGGCGATATTATGCAGCGCATACGCGATAATTCACGTATTCAAGATTTTCTTACATCAAGCAGCATCAATACGTTGTTTTCGTTTTTTAATCTTGTTATATTTTCCATTGTGCTTGGGCTTTATAATTTAAAAATACTTGCCATCTTCTTAGTTGCGAGCGTTCTCTATGTTCTTTGGATAGTAATTTTCTTAAAAAAACGAAAAGAATTAGACTATAAACGCTTTGCCCAAGCATCGGCAGAGCAGAGCAATTTGTATCAGCTCATTACCGGCATGCAGGAAATAAAACTCAACAATTGCGAAAAACAAAAGCGTTGGGATTGGGAAAATATTCAGGTAAAGCTGTTTAAAGTTAGCATAAAAGGGTTGGCATTAAGTCAATACCAACAGGCAGGTGCATTTTTTATAGACCAAACCAAAAACATTATTATCTCCTTTTTTGCCGCAAAAGCCGTTATCACCGGAGATATGACGTTGGGTATGATGATGGCAGTGCAATATATCATTGGCCAATTAAATGCGCCTATCAGTCAACTGATTGGTTTTGTACAATCGGCGCAAGATGCCAAAATTAGCTTGGAGCGTTTGGGCGAAATACATAACCGAGAAGATGAAGAAGATCCAAACGCAAGAAAAATTATGTTGCTGCCGCAAAATAGGGCTATCTCTATACAAAACCTCATGTTTTATTATGATGGTCCACATAGCGAAATTGTTTTAGATAATGTTAACTTAGAAATTCCAAGCGGAAAAGTAACTGCCATTGTGGGCATGAGCGGCAGCGGTAAAACCACACTGGTAAAACTGTTGTTGGGATTTTATCCCCCTGTTAAAGGTGAAATTAAAATTGGCGAATATAACTTGCAAAATATCAACACGCATGTTTGGCGTGAACACTGCGGCGCAGTAATGCAAGACGGCTACATTTTTTCCGATACCATTGCTCGAAATATTGCCGTAGGTGATGAAGTTATAGATACCAGCCGTTTGTTGCATGCCGCAAAAGTTGCCAACATTCAAGAGATGGTAGAGAGTTTACCATTGGGCTACAACACTAAAATAGGACAAGAGGGGCAAGGCATCAGTCAAGGACAACGACAACGGATTTTAATTGCCCGATCGGTTTATAAAAATCCTGAGTATCTCTTTTTCGATGAAGCTACCAATGCTTTGGACGCCAACAACGAAAAAGTAATTATGGAAAATCTCGATGAGTTTTTTGAAGGCAGAACGGTAGTTGTTGTTGCTCACAGATTAAGTACGGTAAAAAATGCCGATAATATTGTGGTATTGGAAAAAGGGAAAATAGTGGAACAAGGTACACACGTAGAATTAACAAAACTACGTGGTATCTATTACGAATTAGTTAAAAATCAATTGGAATTAGGAAATTAGTATGAATTATCTCCGTGGTTCTCTGTGTATTCTCTGTGCCCCTCTGTGCAAAAATATTACACGGAGTTACACAGAGAATACACAGAGAACCACGGAGAGTAACTTGTAACTGAAAAATAATGAGTGAAGAAAGCAAAAATTCGGAAACCCAAATTGAACTCAAAAGCCCTGCCGTACAGGAAATTTTGGGTCGTCCACCTCGTTGGATTATTCGCTGGGGCATTAGTATCATATTTTTTGTCATAGCCATTTTGGTAATTGGCAGCTACTTCTTCAAATATCCCGATATTATTACTGCATCAATTACCGTAACCACTGAAAATCTTCCGGCAGGACTTATGGCAAAAAGCAGCGGCAGGATAGACACTATTTTCGTATCAGAAAAACAATTGGTAAAAAAAGGCGATTTTATTGCTCTCATTGAAAATCCTGCTCGATTTGATGATGTGGTGAGATTGAAAAATTTAGTTACAAGTTACAAGTTACAAGTTACAAATACAGACACGGCAAAAACCTGTCACTTGTCACTCGTAACTCGTAACCTTCAATTAGGCGAAATTCAACCCGCTTACGAACATTTTGTAAAAAGTTATCGCGATTATTTTTTCTTTTTAGAAACACAGTTCAATACTAAAAAAATAGCCGCTATTGAAAGACAGATTGCGCAGTATAGAAAAATTGTTGACAAAACCAAAGCACAGATTCGTTTTGCAGAAAACCAATTACAAAGCAACGAAAAGCTGTATGCTATGGACTCTGCGCTATTTGCCAAAAAAGCAATTTCTTTTGCAGAATTCGAGCGAGCACGAGGCGCTTATTTGCAACAACTTCAATCTTTTGAGAGTACCAAAATGTCTTTAGAAAATCTGTTATTGTCCATTGCACAATTGGAGCAATCCATCTTTGAACTACAGCAACAAGACTTGGAACAAAGCACACAATTGCAATCAAACCTTAGCAGCAGTTTTAATCAACTACAAACACAATTAGCGCAATGGGAGCAAAACTATCTGTTAATTAGCCCAATAGATGGTTTTTCTACTATGACCAAGTATTGGCAACACAACCAAAACATCGTTGCCGGTGAAGTATTGGCAACAATAGTGCCACAACATAAAACCAAGATTATCGGGAAAATAGAGTTGCCTCCACGTGGCGCAGGAAAAGTTAAAGAAGGACAATTTGTAAACGTAAAATTCGACAATTATCCTTATATGGAATATGGTATGATGAAAGTACAAATTGCCCATATTTCATTAGTTCCCATAGACAAAAATAACCAAAAATATTTCGTATTGGAGGTAGTTTTTCCTGATTTGCTGGTTACTAATTACGGTAAAACATTAGAATTTAGCCAAGAAATGACCGGTACTGCCGAAATCATCACAGAGGATTTACGGTTGTTGGATAGGTTTTTGAATCCTATAAGGGCAGTTATTAAGAAATAGCTTGGATTATGATTTTATTTTCATATTTCGTATCCAATAACTGTATGAGCGAATTTTAATATTTTCCCTAAACTTTTTTTAATACCTTTGCACCCCAAATAAGCAAGGTCGTTTTGTATTTCACATGAATACAAGATGCTTTGTTTCATTGTATTGATTATTAATGTTTAACGAGTAAAAGTATCAAGAAAAAATGAAAAAAATCGCATTTATTTTAATGCTTGCCTTTGTTACCACAGGTACAATAAACACAGCAAAGGCGCAAACGGAAACACAAATTGGGACAGACACTCTCACAGAGGCGATAATGATTGTTGAAGAAGTAATTGCAGATGACAACCTTGTACAAGATAAGACCGACAAGGTTATGAAAGGCTATGTTGTTGGTCTTACAAAAATGACTTACAAGCAGTTAATCATGATATTGATTGCTGTATTATTTGTATATTTATCCATTGCTAAGAAATATGAACCGCTGTTACTATTGCCATTGGCATTTGGAATCCTGCTTGCTAACATTCCCCTTGCCGGTCTTGACGCGTACTACGTTTTTGATGATGGCAGGCTCGGGTTGATGAATTTTTTATACCATGGCATATTATATGTTATTTATCCGCCATTAATCTTTCTGTGTATAGGAACTATGACCGATTTCGGACCGCTCATCGCTTCTCCGAAAAATGCACTGATCGGCTTGGGCGGACAGCTCGGAATTTTTGTAGCGCTTGGCGGAGCTTTGTTTTTAGGAAATCTTTTTATTCCATATATTCAAGGATTTGAGGGATTTAGTTTTAATGAAGCAGCTTCTATTGCCATTATCGGAAGTTCCGATGGACCTACCGCTATTTATACTGCCAGCCGCTTGGCTCCCAATTTGTTACCTACTATTGCTATCGCTGCTTTTTCGTACATGGCGTTGGTACCGTTCATCCAACCACCAATCATGAGAGCGCTTACCACACCTAAAGAGCGGGTTATTGTGATGCCGCCACCGAAACAAGTTACACAAAGACAAAAAATCGTTTTCCCTATTGCATTAACACTCATAACCTTGCTGTTAGTTCCGGCTGCCGGAGCGCTCATTGGTATGATGATGCTGGGCAACCTAATCAGAGAAAGCGGTGTAACCGGACGCTATATCGAAACGCTTCAAAATGCTTTTTTAAACATATTAACATTGTTAGTGGCTATTTGTATCGGCGCTTCCGCTACGGCAGATCGTTTCCTTACTTTTCAAACATTACTCATCGTTTTCCTCGGATTGGTAGCATTTTGTTTCGGAACAATTGGCGGTGTTCTCATCGCAAAACTTTTATGCAAACTTACCGGCGGAAAAATTAATCCCCTAATAGGCAATTCCGGCGTATCCGCTATGCCGATGGCTGCCCGTATTTCTCAAAGGGTAGGAAGAGAGTACAATCCGGATAACCATCTGCTGATGCACGCCATGGGGCCCATCGTTTCCAGCACAATTAGCTCTGCGATTATTGCGGGGATCTTCATTGCGCTATACGGCGGATAATACATTTTACCGCATTAAAATAAATCTATTTTTGCGGCTTCTATTTTTTAAACTTAACAACAATGGACTTAAGCAACATTTTATCTATCAGTGGAAAAAACGGACTTTTTAAGTTAATTTCACAAGGAAAAAACAACTTTATTGTAGAATCTTTTGAAGACAAAAAACGTTTTCCGGCATTCCAAAGCGATGGCGTTTCAACATTAGACAACATTTCTATTTATACGTACGATGATACAATCGCGTTAGGAAAAGTAATCCAAGCTGTTTATATCAAGCAAGATAAGCAACCTCTCGAGTACAAAACATGGACAGATGCGCAATTGCGCGCCTATTTTAAAGAAGTACTCCCCAACTACGATGAGGAGCGAGTTTTCATATCAAATATCAAAAAACTGTATCAATGGTATAACATCTTATTAAAAAACGATTTGATTTCCATTGAAGAAACTGTTGAAGAAACCGAACCTTCTGAAGAGAAAGCAGTAGAATAGTTACAAGTTACAGGTTACGAATTACAATCGTCACTTGTAACTTGTAACAAAACAAAACCCTAAGCCCATCAACCTATCAAATGAGAAACAAAGAGTTTCGAAGAAATCTCCTAACCATAGCCACCACCGCTGCAATTATTATTTTAGGCGGCGGCGTGTACTTATATTATTATTTCTTCAGGCAAATGAACGCCCAACTCATGGAAACCATTCCTACCGATGCTGCTTTCTTGTTTCAAATTAATGATAATGAAACTTTCGTAAAATCAGTTAAGAGTATTCATCCTTATATTAGCCCTTTTTTTGGACTGGATGCTTATCCGGGATGTCAGTTTTTTATAGATCAGCTACCGGGAAAATATAATCAGGTTGTTTTTTCGGGACACGATAATGGAGAAGCATTTTCTATTCTTTTTGCCTGTAAAATTCATGAAAATGCTTTTAAACACCTCCTCTCAAAACTGCAAATTGACGAAAAAAATTGCATAACATTCGAACGATGTAAAATCTACACTTTTGGAACACACTTAAAGCGCTTTGTTTTTACTTACCACAAAGGCATTTTTTTAGCTTCCGAAAATTTAACTTTGCTAAAAAAATCAATTAATCAGCTAAAAAATCCAAAAAATTTAACCACTTTAAAGTCTTTTGAAGAATTATTCAGCATTATTGAGAAAAATAAGAAGCAAAACTGGTTGATTTTGAACCACGAAAGATATTTTTCCAATTTCAAGCCCTATTTTAACGATGAAACAAATGGTGCATTGATCCGCTTTTCGTCAAATATTCCCTGGGCAGCCCATCAAGTTCGATTTTCAGGATTGGAAATGTTGCTAACGGGCTATGCAACGCCCATGTTGCCTTTGCATAAAGATTATGAAATGGCTATTCGTGATGCGAATACTGAATATTGGAGTCAGTATTTATCAGAGCTTGGCATGAAAAAATCGCCCGTTGCTCAAATGAAATCGTTGAGTTTTTCTTTAGATTCGTTGAACTCAGAGCTTTGGATGTCAAATGGTCTTATAAAATTTTAATCTGTGTATATCTGTGTATATCTGTGTCATCTGTATGCAAAAAACTCAACTTACAACTCCACAATCGTAATCCCCGCTCCTCCGCGTTCTACAGCTTCATCGTAAAATTGTGTAACTTCTTTGCGTTTAGCTAAAAACTGACGAATAACATGGCGCAAAACGCCATTCCCCTTGCCATGCAAAATCGTTACCTGACGAATGCCGAGCAACGTCGCTTCATCCAAATAAGTTTCCAGCGTTTGAAGTGCCTCCTCCGCGCGCATACCTCGCACATCAATCTTGGGAGAAAATTTCGCCACTTTTTCATTCAACATGTCACCAATGCGCGTGCCGTCCAATTTTGCGGAGCCTCGTTTCACATGGCGCGCCTCTTTTTTGCTGATTTTGGTAACTTTGTCAACGCGCGTTTTAAACGAAATAGAATTAAATGAAACCGTAACATCCTCTCCTTGAAGTTGCGTAACCTCTCCAATGGTTTGAATATCATTAATAAAAACCGCATCACCTACACGAATTTCCGGATCCAACGACTCATGTTGAGGTTTTGCCGGCTCGTGCCTTAGAGGAACTACAGGTTTTACAACCTCTTTTTTCTCAATACTCTGTATTTCTTTCTCTATTTTTTCTTTATGTTGATAAACCTCCGTGCGGATCGTTTTCGTCTTCTTGGCATCTGCTTGGGCTTCCTTAATCTCTCTGATCGTTTTTTCTATCACTTGGTTAGCATTATCAATAATTGAAAGCGCTTGATTTTTAGCTTTTTGCAGAATTTCTTTGCGCTGCTTTTCAAACTCTGAAAATTTGGCGCTATAACTTGCAATCATCTCTGCCAATTTTTCATCGGTTTGCGAAACACGCTTGAGCATATTGTTAATTTCAAGTTTCTCTACTTCAATTTCATCCAATTTTCGTTCATAATCAATCTGCGCCATGCCTGATTTTGAAACGGCGTTTTCGATAATGACATCCGGCAAACCGATTTTGCGGGCAATTTCGTAGGTAAATGAGCTGCCCGGCTTACCTTGTCGCAGTTTAAAAAGCGGTTTCATCTGCGTAGTATCGAACAACATAGCACCGTTTTCCGCTGCCGGATGCGTGTCGCAAAAAAGTTTGAGGTTTCCGTAGTGCGTGGTAATAATGCCAAATGCCTCTTTGTCATAAAGTCCTTCCAAAATAGCTTCTGCCATGGCGCCGCCCAACGCGGGCTCCGTTCCCGATCCAAATTCATCAATCAAAAATAAAGAAGAATTATTGAGATGTTCCAACATCACATTCAAGTTTTTAAGATGCGAACTATAGGTACTCAAGTCATTTTCAATAGATTGTTCATCGCCTAAGGCAATAAAAAAGGAGGTAAAAACGCCCATGTCGGAAGTGCTGTCTAACGGCACTAACAATCCGCATTGTAACATATATTGCAGCAAACCAATGGTTTTCAGGCATACCGATTTTCCGCCGGCATTCGGTCCCGAAATAATTAAGATCCGTTTTTCTTTATCCAAATGAATATCTAACGGAACCACTTTTTTATTTCCCGAATGTTCTTTTTGAAAAGTTAAAAACAAAATCGGATGGATGGCGTTTTTCCAATCCATAATCTGAGTATCAAACAGATGAGGCAAAGTAGCATTAATTTTTATAGCAAATAACGCTTTGGCACGAATAAAGTCAATCGTACCCAAAAAATCAACGCCTGTTAGAATATTTGGAATAGAAAATCGAATTTCATTAGCCATTTCGGTTAAAATGCGAATAGTTTCGCGGCGTTCGGCATTGATCAAATCTTTCAGTTCATTGTTGGCATCAAACACTTCGGTCGGTTCAATAAATACGGTTTGCCCCGTTGCCGACTCATCGTGGATAAAACCTTGCAAACGGCGTTTAAACTGTGCCGAAACGGGAATACAAAGCCGCCCGTTGCGAATGGTCATTTCCGCATCTTCTTTTACCAAACCGTCTTGTTTGGCAACGTTTAGCAACTTCCTGATTTTCTTATCCGCCTCGCCCGAAATTTTGATAATCTCACGTTTTATACGGCGCAATTCTTCCGAAGCGCCATCCCGAAGTTGCCCTTTCGGATCAATAATTTTGTTAATGGATTCTAACAGATTCTTTTCTAACAAAATATCTTTACATAAATCCCATAAACGCGGATATTTTTCCTCATCATTTTTCACTCTAAAATAAACCACCGTTTGCACAATAGCTTGCAACATGCCACGCACTTGCGCCAGCTCATCTATTTCTAAAAAAGTGCCTTCCAATCGAATGGTTTTCAACAACGGACGCACATCGTGAAAATCTTGCGCCGGAAACACCGTATCAAATTGCAATACTTGTTGAAACTGGAACGTTTCTTCCAGCGCAATAACAAGCTCCTCATAAAGCGTAGCATATTGAAGCTGTTCAACATGCTCTTTCCCCATATCGCTTACACACAAATTTTTAACGTGCTCGCGAATGATGTCGAATCCTATTTTTGTTTCAAAATTTTGTGGATAAATCATGGGGGCAAAAGTAGTGTTTTATTGTAGAAAGTGGAAGGGAGAAAACAGAAAGGAGTGAAAAGTGGCGACACAGTAAAAATCCTATCTTTGCCGCATTCAAAATTTCACCATTATGCCAAAAATCAATGTTCAACCGGGTGTGGCTACCGGAAAAGATTTGACAGCCATTTTTGACGCTGCAAAAGCAGAAAAATTTGCATTACCTGCTGTAAATGTAGTAGGTACGGATTCTATAAACGCTGTTATGGAGGCAGCAAAAGCGGTAAATTCTCCCGTAATTGTTCAGTTTTCGAACGGAGGCGCCGTTTTTTATGCCGGAAAATCGTTGAAAAACGAAAATGAAAAAGTGGCCATCGAAGGCGCTGTTTCAGGCGCCATGCATGTGCATCAAATTGCTGAATTATACGGTATTCCGGTAATTTTGCATACCGACCATGCCGCAAAAAAATTGCTTCCTTGGATTGACGGCTTGTTGGATGCCGGTGAAAAATTCTACGCAAAACACGGCAAACCGCTTTTTAGTTCTCACATGATTGATTTATCGGAAGAATCGCTTGAAGAAAATATTGAAATTTGTAAAAAATATTTAGTCCGCATGGCTAAAATGGACATGACATTAGAGATTGAGTTGGGCATTACCGGCGGCGAAGAAGATGGCGTGGATAATACCGGTGTGGAATGTTCAAAACTATATACTCAGCCTGAAGATGTAGCATTTGCATACGAAGAACTCATGAAAATTAGCCCTAATTTTACCATTGCAGCTTCTTTTGGAAATGTACACGGCGTTTATAAACCGGGCAATGTAAAATTAGAGCCGATTATTTTGCATAATTCGCAAAAATTTATCGAAGAAAAATACAAAACCCAAGCCAATCCTGTAAATTTCGTATTTCACGGCGGTAGCGGCTCAGAGCCTGAAAAAATTGCCGAATCATTACAATACGGCGTCGTGAAGATGAATATTGATACCGATACGCAATGGGCTTTCTGGGAAGGCGTTATGAATTATTACAAAGAGAAGAAAGATTATTTGCAAGGACAAATCGGAAATCCCGAAGGAGAAGACAAGCCTAACAAGAAATATTACGACCCGCGCGTATTCCTTCGTGAAGGCGAAAAAACAATGGTGGAACGTTTGAAAGTTGCTTTCAGTGATTTGAATGCTATTGATCGTTATTAATAAGCGCCAAGAGACGAGTGGCAATCGTGACACCTTAAATCTTTAAATCCTTAAATTTTTAAATCAACATGTCATGAAAAACACCATTGTGGTTCTTGCCGATGATTCTACCTACGGAAAAGCTGCGTTAGCACACGCGCAAAAATTGGCGCAAATTTTTGACGCAACAGTTAATACAATTTTTATAACAGAAAAAGCGGACTTGCGCGCCGTTTTTTCCGCTACTGAGGCTGAGAATACGTTATGTTTCGTTATGTCTGTAGCTTCTTCAAAAAAACTTGCTTTTTTTAATGTGAAAAATGCAAGAAAATGGATCAGGAAATCGCGTATTCCGGTGTTGGTGGTTGGAGATAGAACACCAAAAGAAAATGATTATCAGCAAATTATTTTACCTTTAGATATTAATTGCCAAGATAAGGAATTGGCATTGTGGGCAAGTTATTTTCCTGCATATTTTCAAAAAAATTGCCCAAACATTCCCAAAGAAAATCTCTTGATACACATTATTTTTAACCAATATAAAGATGAACTTTTGAATCAAAAAGTACTAAATAATATTGCTTTTGTTACAAAAATGTTTGATAACTTAGAAGCGCCCTACCGGCTGCATCCGTTTACAAAAATTGACAACATCCATACCTTCGGATTGAAATTTGCCGAAAAAACAGGAAATAGTATTATGCTTTTTTTAATGACCGAGCATTATTCTTTCATTGATCTTATTTTTGGACCGGTAGAGAATAAAATTTTAGGGAATAAAGAGCGTATTCCCGTGCTTTGCCTTAATCCGCGGGAGGATATTTTTGTGCTTTGTCAATAATTCATTTTCACTTCCCCCTTTTTTAGAATCAACAATGTGTGGGGCGAAAAAATTGCAAAAGGTGCGTCTTTACTAATTTTCTTCTATCTTCGCAACCCTTGCATCAGTATAAGAACTGAGGTTAGCTTGTAATAAAAATAACATTAAAGTTACGTATAATTTAAAAAAATAAATGCTTATGAAAAAAATTATTATGCTTATTGTCAGCACTTTCATTATTTCAAGTGTAAATGCTCAATGGTTTTTGGGCGGCAATGTGGGTATTAATGCAACCATTGGTGAAGCCGCAGGAGCGCCTGCAATACCAAATACTAAAAAAGATAGAGACTATCTTGTGGGTTTGGCAATTGCACCTAAGTTTGGTTATTATTTTAATGAGAAAGTTGCTGCCGGTGTAGAACTTTCTTTTGGCCTTACCATTGCGAGCACAACGAAAATCGTTTATGACCCATTTTATGGCAGTTACTATCCTACAAAATATGAGGGGATGTTGTTTAATTGGCGTTTTGCTCCCTTTTTCAGGTATGCTGTATTTACACATAAAAAGTTTTCCTTAATGTTGGAAGGAACCATCGGAATTGGAGGAGAGCATAGCAATTTAAGTTCAAATAATCTGCAAGATTATTCTATGATAGGAATTGGCGTTTTAAATATTGTTCCTGTATTAAGCTATAAATTAACAGACCGCTTGCAATTAGAAGCGGTACTTAATTTTCTCAACCTCGGATATAATATTGATATTGATTTAGTTCCGGATGGATCTTGGAAAGCAAAGCATCTTCAACACGATTTGAATATTGGATTTAATGCCAAAAGCATTTTCGTAATGTCGCAACTAACCATTGGGGTTATTTATAAATTTAAGTAAATCTAAAAACCATCGCGTTGCATATTGTCTTTTCTTCCGCCGGCAAAGACAGCATGTATTACCTTTTAAACACAAAAACCAATAATTTTCAAGTGTAAATTATCGGTTTTTATGTTTTTTAAGCGTTTGCGGAGAGAGGGGGATTCGAACCCCCGGTAGGGTTACCCCTACGACAGTTTAGCAAACTGTTGGTTTCAGCCACTCACCCATCTCTCCTAACCTTCCTTTTCTTTTTTGAACGGCGAAAATATATTTTTTTTTATGCCTTACGCCTATTCATCTTTAAAAAAACATTCTATTTTTGCCGAAAATATTTTGATGACGTTTACGGTATCACAAATTGCAGAAATACTCTCCGCTTCTATCGAAGGAAATCCCAACGCGACGATTCATACAGTATGTAAAATTGAAGAAGGTGTTGAAGGTGGTTTGTCCTTTTTAGCAAATCTTAAATATACTGATTATGTATATGATACAAAGGCTTCTGCTGTGATTGTATGCGCTGATTTTGTTCCTGAAAAACCGGTTCAAACTACATTGATTCGCACGAAAAATCCCTATTTGGCGCTGGCTAAACTGTTGGAGGTTTACCAACAAATGAAACCTAAGAAAATGGGTGTTTCACCGCAAGCTTGTGTCGCAAAAAGCGCAATTATTGGCGAAAATGTGTACATCGGCGAGTTCGTGAGCGTAGGAGAGCATGCAAAAATTGAAGATAACGTTCAATTATACCCACATGTTTGTGTAGGCGACGGGGCGAAAATCGGAAAAAATACCGTGCTTTATTCAGGAGTGAAGGTGTATGCCGAATGCGAAATAGGACACAATACGGTAATTCATGCCGGTGCAGTGATCGGAGCCGATGGATTTGGGTTTGCACAACAGGATGGCAACCATTTTAAAGTGCCTCAAGTAGGAAATGTAGTCATTGGAAATCACGTAGAAATTGGCGCAAATACCTGCATTGACAGGGCAACGTTGGGTTCAACCAAAATTCACGATTACGTGAAGTTGGACAACCTCATCCAAATTGCACACAATTGCGAAATTGGCGAAGGGTCAGCTTTTGCCTCTCAAGTAGGCGTTTCCGGATCTACAAAAATCGGAAAAAAATGTATTGTGGCAGGACAAGTGGGTGTTGCCGGGCATTTAAAAATCGGAGACAATGTTGTTATCGGAGCACAATCGGGAGTAAGCAACAATATTCTTGATCGCAAAATTGTGTTAGGCTCGCCGGCAGTCTCCGCTTTGGAAGAAAAAAAACTTATTATATATAGAAAAAAATTACCTGAATTGTTTAACCAAGTTAATGAATTAAAAATGCAGATGAAGAAATCGGAGTGATTTTTTCGGTAACAAGTTTTTTATGAAAAAAAATCAAACTACTATCGCTTCGGAGATCTCTATCTCCGGAAAAGGATTGCACACAGGATGTGTAGTATCTATTACGTTGCAACCGGCGCCCGCACATCACGGCATTGTTTTTCAAAGAACTGATGTGCCCGGCAAGCCCACGGTAAAAGCACATATTTTGAACGTTGCAGATACTTCGAGAAGTACTAATCTTCAAGAAAACGGAGTCAATGTTAAAACGGTGGAACATTTATTAGCCGCTTTAGCCGGAATGAGTATTGATAATGTGCTCATTCAAATTAATGCCGAAGAAGTGCCTATTTTAGATGGAAGCGCTGCGCCTTTTATCGCCATGATACAAAATTCCGGCATCAAAGAACTTCCCGAAGAAAGAGAATATCTATCTGTTGATGAGGTTGTTAAATTTGAAAAACCGGATGTTGGCATTGAGTTAATTTTAGTGCCTGCAGAAAAGTTTTCTATGTCGGTAATGGTGGATTATGGTACCTCCGTGTTAGCCAGCCAGTATGCCTCTATCAAAAAAATGGAAGAATTTGTAGAAAGTATCGCTTCTTGCCGCACGTTTGTATTTCTCCATGAATTGCACTATCTTATTAAAAACAATTTAGTTAAAGGTGGAGAGTTAGATAACGCCATTGTCTTTGTAGATAAAAAACCAAATCCGGATATTTTAGATGAAATAGGAAGCTTCTTCAATAAAAAAGATATCCAAATTAACGAAAACGGTACTTTAAACAATGTTCAATTGCGCTGTTTAAACGAACCGGCTTGCCATAAACTTCTTGATTTACTGGGAGATCTGTATCTTTTGGGAAAACCGATAAAAGGAGAAATTATTGCACGCAAACCCGGGCATTTCGCGAATACGGAGTTTGTGAAGTTGATACACGAATACTTGGAAAATAGAGAAACAGCTAAAAATTAGCCAACATCTCCCCCAACACCTGCGTTGGCAACCCCATCACGTTATAAAAACATCCGTGAATAGAGGTTACTCCTATCAATCCGATCCATTCCTGAATGCCGTATCCGCCGGCTTTGTCGTATGGTTTATAGTGCTTAATGTAATATTGTATCTCTTCTTCCGAGAGCGATTTAAATGTAACATCAGTAACATTATGTTTCGTAATCGTTTTTCCCTTAGTAGCTACGGTTAAGCCGCTGATTACCTGATGTGTTTTTCCGGATAATTGTTGCAACATAGTAGTAGCTTCCGCTTCGGTTTCGGGTTTTCCAAAAATCATATCATCTAAAACAACAATCGTATCACAAGATATAAAGATGTCGTTTTCAGCATATTTTGAAAAATCAACAGATGTTAATTTGAGTTGGGATAGATACTCGGCAATTTGTGTAGGAGTGAAATGTTCGGGATAGACTTCTTCCACATCAGTATGCAGGATTTCAAAGCTAAACCCCATTTCTTCAAGGAGTTGTTTTCGCCTTGGAGATTTAGAAACTAAGAATATTTTTTGTTTTTTTAGCACGCGGATGACGTAAATTTAACAGATTATTATTAACTATCGTTCGGCGGCGGTTGTACCGCCGTCGTCCTATTTTGCCGCAGGCTGAGCCTGCCAAAATAATTCGACTTAAGCAAAGCCTAAGCCGAACCTTATCATCTAATTATCTCATTATCTAATCAAAAAGCTCCTTTAAAGCATTTTCAAGAGCGGCGCCGCGAAGATTCTTGGCAATAATACGACCATCTTTTCCAATTAAAAAGGTGGCAGGAATACCGGAAACACCGTAAATTTTAGCGGCTTCCGATTGCCAAAATTTCAAATCACTTACATGGTAAGGCCAAATTAATTCATCATCCTTAATGGCTTTTACCCAAGTCGCTTTGTCTCTATCTAACGATACGCTAAATACTTCAAATCCTTTATCATGGTATTTTTTATACGCTCTCACCACATTTGGGTTTTCTACACGGCAAGGGCGGCACCACGCTGCCCAAAAATCTAACAATACTACTTTTCCTCTTAAATCGGAAAGCTTCATGATTTGTCCGTCAGGATTTGGTAAGGCTATGTCGGGAGCCATAGCGCCAATAGAAGTAGAAGTTGCAGGCGACGATTCTATTTTATAACGTTCCGCTACAACAGGATGATCGGGATATTTGGCATGCAATGCCTTTATGATTTCTTGGTGAAACGCCGGATTTTGGTCTTTTGGAAAAACATCAACGAACATGAGCACAGCGAGATCATTCTTATGGGCTAACAAGAAATTCATAGTAGCTTCATTGCGCTTTTTCATTTCATTATCAAAAAATGTTTGATATTTTTGAACGGTAGTAGAAATATTGCGTTGCGCTTCTTGCATGGCATATTTTCCGTATCCGTCTGACACTCTTGCATAGGCCAACAAGTTATGTTCCGTCTCTTTAATATTGGATTGCATTCCGGAAAGTTGAATAATATTTGTCACCAATAATTCTTTTTCTTTTTTCTTATCTGCCAAACCGTGAATATGTAAACTGTCGCGGAGAAGTAAAAAAGGCTCTATTTGTGCAATAAAATCAGTAAAAGTGTTCATTTTTGCATCGCGTTGATCCAAAAGCTCCAAGTATTTGTCAACACTTGAAGTAAAAAAACTTTCAAACTTTTGATTTCTATTGTTTTTAAAATCATAAAAAAGGCTCATGCTGTGTACATAGTTTCTATACTTTGTATAATTTACAGCAATAGATTTCAAAAAATTTGAACTTACATAAATAAAAGCATCTATTTCTTTGGAATCTACTTTTCCTTTTACTACTTTCGAATTAACAAACTGTTGTAAAGAATCGGTGGTTCTTGCCACTTGCACAGCAAACGCATCGGCTTCGGCATTGGCATCAAAGAAAGGTTTGAATTGCGATTGAAACTCATTGTAAAACTGCACATCCTTATCGGCTTGCAAAGCGCTGTTTACACTATCCAAAAGTATTCTCAGCGAGCCTACCATGTCTGCTACGGTTTTAACAAATTCCATACTTGGCGAACCTTTCGCAGATAAAATCGAAGTTAGATTGTTAGCATCAAGCGTCAGCTCAATATTTTGATTGGGCGACAAACTCATCATTACATGTTGTCCGTCTGTAAAAACTAATTTATAAAGATCTGTTTTTGGGATATTTGCAGTTAATTTAAAGGTTCCATCCGCGTTAACTTTAGCCGTACCAAACGACACCCCGTCTTCTTTATAAAGCAGTCGCAAATCGGCTTGCGTGAATCTGTTATTTTCAATTTTTCCTGTAATGGTTACTCTTTGCGCGAAAAGGGAGAAAAAGCAGAAAGCGGAAAGCAGGAAGCAGAAAGCAATTTTAGATTTCATATTATTAATTTTTAATTCTTAATTTAAATGGCATGCGGTACCACAATATCATCACAGTAATCACATCTATAAGAGCGTTTTTCAGGATCAACCAAATGGAAAACATGCTCGGCATAAGCCTCTATGGAAGTAACACAACGCGGATTTTTGCATTGAATCACATTCACCACTTTTTCGGGAGCGGTAAGTTTTACTTTTCTTGCAATAGATTCACCCTCAATTATATTAATCGTAATATCAGGATTAATTAAGCCTAAAAAATTAACATCCAAATCAATAACATTATTAATTTTGATGATATCTTTTCTTTTCATTTTTTTGCTGAAGGCGTTAATGATGAGCGCCACCGTATAATCGGCTTTATCCAACTTTAAGTAATGAAACAACTTCATGCCGAATCCGGCGGGAATATGGTCAATAACGATTCCTTTTTCAATACTGGTAATTTGTAGCATAATTTTTCCGATTAATGAATTCCTAATAATTTTAATATTAATGCCATACGCACATACATTCCGTTTTTGGCTTGTTGAAAATATTGGGCGCGCGGGTCTTTATCCACCTCAATACTAATTTCGTTTACGCGTGGAAGCGGGTGCAAAATGTAGGTTTCGGGTCCCGCAAATTTCATTTTTTCTTCATCCAAAATAAAACGGTCTTTCAGTCTGATGTAATCTTCTTCGTTAAAGAAGCGTTCGCGTTGCACGCGGGTCATGTACAAAAAGTCCATTTCGCCCATATAAGGCTCCATTTTGTCTGCCTCAATGCACGGAATATTATTTTTCTTAATTATCTCTTCGCGAATATATTCAGGCACGCGAAGCTCTTCCGGAGAGATGAGGATTAACTTAACGCCTTTGTATTTGCTTAAGAATTTGATAAATGAATGCACGGTGCGTCCAAATTTCAAGTCGCCGCAAAAACCATACACCCTATTTTCCACATCGCCTTTCAGCAACTCTACGGTAAGGATGTCGGTTAATGTTTGCGTGGGATGTTGGTGTCCGCCATCTCCGGCGTTAATCAACGGCATGGTATCTAACCATTGCGTTGCCACGCGCGGCGCTCCTTCCTTAGGGTGTCGCATTACGGCGATATCCGCATAGCATTCAATAGTACGGATGGTATCGGCGATGCTTTCGCCTTTCGCCACCGAACTTGAGTTAGGCTCGGAAAAACCGATGATGGAACCGCCCAAGCGCAGCATGGCTGCCTCGAAACTAAAGCGCGTTCGCGTACTGGGTTCATAAAAAAGAGTTGCCAAAATTTTACCTTCGCAACTCCTTTTAAATTTTTCAGGATTTTTAACAACTTGGTGCGCCAAGTCAAATAATTCACGAAATTCTTCGCGAGTGAAATCCGATGGATCAATTAAGTGTCTACCTTTTAACAAAATAAGCCTCCTATTTTTGGTTTTTTTCTAATGTTGCAAATAAACACAATTTTTTGACGTGAAACATGTATTTTTGCCGAATTAATTTTTAATGCTAAAATAGTATGAAACACGCAGATTACGTTTTTGAAACCAGTTGGGAAATTTGCAATAAAGTGGGCGGTATCTATACCGTTTTGTCAACCAAAGCCTTTACAGCCGTTCAAAATTACGGCAACAATTATATTTGCATCGGACCGGAATTGTCGAAAGAGGATAATTCCGATTTTATTGAAGATCTTTCTCTTTTTAGAAATTGGCGAGAACTTGCACAAAGCGAAGGGCTTCGCATTCGCACAGGGCGCTGGAACATTAGCGGCAACCCGATTGTAATTTTGGTAGATTTTACACCGTTTTTTGAAAAAAAGAACGAAATTCTTACGCAATTTTGGCTAAAATACAATTTGGATTCTATTTCGGGACAATGGGACTACATCGAGCCTGCCCTATTCGGTTATGCCGCCGGACGCGTTGTGGAGAGTTTCTACAACTTCCATTGCTCTGCTGCAGACAAAATTATTGCACATTTCCATGAGTGGATGACCGGTACGGGAATTTTACACCTTGAAGGCGACCTTCCACAGATTGCAACGGTTTTCACTACGCACGCTACCGTACTTGGACGCTGCATTGCCGGAAATGGATTGCCGCTTTATGGAATGATGGAAAGCTATAATCCTCAAGAGTTTGCACAGCGGTTTGGCGTGCAGTCAAAATATTCGTTGGAACATCTTTCTGCTAAATTCTCCGATGGTTTTACTACTGTAAGCCAAATTACCAATCGCGAATGCGCTGCATTTTTAGAAAAACCTGTTGACGTAGTTACTATCAACGGGTTTGAAAACAATTTTGTACCAAAAGGAGAGGAATTTGCAGAAAAAAGAGCTGTGGCAAGAAAAAAATTGATGGAGGTTACCGAAGCGCTCACCGGACAAGAAGTAGCCGAAAATACTCTGTTTGTGATTAATAGCGGTCGCTATGAGTTTAAAAACAAAGGCATTGACCTTTACATTGACGGATTAGCAAAATTGAAAAACCAACATACCAACCGCCCAATTGTGGCATACATTACGGTGCCTGCCGGCACCAATGGGCAACGGCATGATTTGATGGATATATTGGAAAATATGTCCGTAGGGGCGCAAAATTCTGCGCCCCTACAACCCACATTGTACGATTATTGCACCCACCCCTTGCACGACCTCGACCACGATCCGATTGTTACCCACTTGAAACAAAACAACTTGGATAACTCCCCAAACACACAGGTAAAAGTAGTGTTTGTTCCCGTATATTTAGATGGAAAAGACGGCATTTTCAATCTTTCTTATTATGATTTATTGATTGGATTCGACTTGTCTATATTTCCATCTTATTATGAACCATGGGGTTACACGCCGTTAGAGAGCGTTGCTTTTGGCATTCCTACCATTACCACTACATTAGCCGGATTTGGCATGTGGGTATTGGATAATTTCGGTGAGCAAAAAAGCGCGTGGGTGATTCCTCGTACCGATAATAATGATAAAGACGTGAGCAATCAAATTGCCGATGCCATCTTTTATTACGCCAATTTGAATGCTGAAGAAAAAAAGAAACATGATGATTTAGCTACCGAAATTGCACAAAAAGCATTGTGGAATTATTTGTTTGACAATTATTTGGAGACATACAGTATTGCATTAGAAAAAAGCGAATTGCGTTTCAATGAGTATAAATACAAAGTTTCCAAAATTGGGATGCAAGTGGATAAAATAAGGAGAACCGAACCTCAATGGTCGCATGTTACGATAAAAACCAAACTTCCGGAAAATTTGAAAAAGTTGGAAACGTTAGCCCGAAATCTGTGGTGGAGCTGGAATTATGAAGCCCGCGAGCTTTTTGAAGAGATTGCCGGTCTTGAAATGTGGAAAGAGCTTCATGAAAATCCTACCCATATTTTGCAAATGTTGCCGCTACTTCGCATTAAAGAGTTTAGCCAAAATGCACATTATGTTGAAAAATTGGATAAAGTGTTTGAAGATTTTCAATCTTATATGAATGTAGAAAAACCTGTTGATCAAGCTAAAATCGCTTATTTCAGCATGGAATACGGCATCAGCAATGAATTAAAGATTTTCTCAGGCGGTTTGGGCGTGTTAGCCGGTGATTATTTGAAAGAAGCCAGCGACTGCAACGTGAATATGATTGGTGTGGGGCTTTTGTATCGTTACGGCTATTTTACGCAACAAATTTCACCCTTGGGCGACCAGCTTTCGCTTTATCCGAGCCAGAGTTTTTCAAAATTGCCCATTACTCCTATAAAAGATGAAACCGGTGAGTTTAAAATGATCTCTATTGCGTTACCCGGGCGAACTCTGTGTGCGCGAATTTGGCGTGTAGAAGTAGGGCGAATTCCGCTGTATTTATTAGACACTGACTTCGACTTTAACCAGCCTCAAGACAGAAATGTTACGCACACGCTGTACGGAGGCGATATTGAAAACAGATTAAAACAAGAACTGTTATTGGGTGTTGGAGGAATTAGAATGTTAAATGTGTTGGGCGAAAATCCTGAATTATACCATCTTAACGAAGGACACGCCGCTTTTTTAACCTTAGAACGCATTCACAATTATATGAATGTGGATAACATGGTGTTTCCGGCTGCTGTGGAGTTGGTGCGCGCATCGTCACTTTACACTACGCACACACCTGTACCCGCCGGACATGACGCCTTTAGCGAAGATTTAATGCGTATCTATTTTTCTAATTATCCATTACGCTTTAATATCTCTTGGGAAGCTTTTATGGCTTTAGGTAGAAAGCACATTGATTATACGAACGATAAATTTTCGATGAGCATTCTCGGATGCAAGCTGGCACAGGAAGTAAATGGCGTAAGCAAAATTCACGGACGTGTTTCGCGTGAAATGTTTTTGGATTTATATGATGGACATTTTGCCAATGAATTACACATTGGTTATGTAACCAACGGCGTACATTACCCTACTTGGGCGCATAAAAAATGGCAACAATACCATAAAGAAATTTTTGGTAACGATTTTATTGCCAACCAATCGAATTTTGAAATATGGAAGAAAATTGAAAAATCCAGTCACACTGCTCTTTGGAATATTAAAAACGAACTTCGTGCCGAACTGTTAACTGAAGTAAAGCAGTTGCTTGAAGTGCAAATGATGACACGGAATGAGTCGCCGGAATTAATTTCAAAAACCTTAAAATCAATTAAAAATGAAGCTCTTACCATTGGTTTTGCACGTCGTTTTGCTACGTATAAACGCGCTCATTTATTGTTTACCAATAAAGAACGGTTGGCACAAATTGTGAACCATCCCAAGCATCCGGTGCAATTTTTATTTGCAGGAAAAGCGCATCCCAACGACAAAGCCGGTCAGGATTTGATTAAGAAAATTATTGAGTTTTCTCGGGAGCCGCAATTCATTGGAAAAATTATATTTTTAGAAAATTACGATATGATTTTAGCGAAAAAATTGGTTTCCGGATGCGATGTTTGGCTCAACACGCCCACTCGCCCCTTGGAAGCTTCCGGAACCAGCGGCGAAAAAGCAATTATGAACGGCGTACTGAATTTCAGTGTAATGGATGGCTGGTGGGCGGAAGGCTACGTGCCCGAAGGCGGCTGGGCTATCAGCGAGGAGATTACTTATGAAGATAGTTATCTGCAAGATCAATTGGATGCTACCGTACTTTACGCCACCTTTGAAGACAACATTATTAATGCGTTTTATGCAAGAAACGAAGAAGATGTGCCAAAAATTTGGACGAATATGATGAAGAAAAACTTTGCCAAAATTTCTCCATATTTTACCATGAAGCGTCAAATAGAAGATTATTACCGTAAATTCTATAACAAATTGGATCAGCGTACAAAAATGCTGACCGGAGAAAACGAAAAGAATCTTTACGAACTGTTGCGTTGGAAAGAAAAGGTGTTAACAAATTGGGAAAATATTGAAGTAGTTCACCTAAATCTAAACAACACCAACGGTAAAACCTATTATTTAGGTGAAAAAGTAACACTATCGGTTGATTTACGCTTGGGTGCGCTGAACCCCGAAGATATTAAAATAGAAATTTGTTTTATCAAAACCGACAACGAGCATGAAGAGCTTTTATCAAAATGGAAATTTCAGTTCATAAAACAACAAAATGGAGTAGCCCATTACGAATGTGAGTTAGAGCCCGATTATGCGGGCAGTTGGAAATGTGGGGTAAGAATCCAGCCTTCCAATCCGATGCTTCCGCATGACATGGATTTCAATTTGGTGAAGTGGTTGTAGTGTGAGAGGATCCGTTCAAATAAAAAACTGCTGCCCGAAAGCAGCAGTTTTTCAATTTAAAACTAAAAATTATGGAAAAATAAAAAGGTACTATTTAAGAATACCTTTTTTATTGGCATCAACAATAGCGTTCCAAGCGCCTTTTTTGCTGATATTGCGAATCCCTTTCGCCGAAACTTTCAACATTACCCATCCACCTAATTCGGGAACGAAGAACTTTTTATCATGTAAGTTGGGATTAAATTTTCTTTTTGATTTGATATTGGAGTGTGAAACATGATTTCCAACAATCGTTTTTTTTCCGGTAATTTGGCAAACTCTTGACATTTCAAACGTTTTTAAAAAGGTTTTTACTTTCTTTTTTGGGGGTGCAAAAGTATATTTTTTTTAATATCTATTTCAGCACCCAGTAGTTTTTATCGATTTGTGCGGCAAATTCTTTAGCATCATTCTCATTATCAAATACTCCAATACTAACACGTATGCGTGGATTATCCGGGTGAACAATCAGTTTTGCATGATATTTCTCTAATTTTTTTTCTTTAATATGGCGTAAAGCATCCGCTTCATTCGCAAAACTTCCCGCAATTACATAATATTTCCCTGCTTGATAAGACAAGTATACGTCATTAGATTTTGAGGGTTTTGGCGGAATAACCTCTGCCTTATCTTTGTTTTCATCTATTTTATCTTTGTTTAGTACAAGATCTTCCGTTGATATAAGATCTTCTGCTTCCACTATGCCACTGATGTATGCAGCAATCTCATCTTCGAGCTCTTTCACAGCCAAATTAACCTCGTTTTTTATAAAAACAGTTTGATAATAGCGGTAAATCGTATCTTTCAAAAGCAAGGCGCCCAACGTTGCAAGCGCTAAGAAAATGATGAGCACAAACCAAAACTTATCGCGTTTTTTCGTTTTTTTAGTCAAAATAACCCGTTTATCTTTTACAGGTTGCTCTATATTTGGATGATTTTTTTCTTTATTTTTTGATGAAATTGAAACAGGGTCAAATCCTTCGTTTTCAATATTTAATTGTGCATTTATAACACCTTGAAACACCATTTTTCCGGAAGAATCTTTCGAGAATGTTCCAAAATCATCGAAAAACACACTTTTGCTGTGTTCCAATCCTTTTTCAAGTAAATCAAGCCATTCGGAAATTTGAGCTTGCGCTTCATCTATTCTTATTTGTTCCCATTTCGAAAGTTTACTCACAAAATCAAATCCCTCAACCTCTTTCGAATATTCAAATTCAATAATATTTTGAGGCGGATAAATGACATCTTCTTTAATTTGTGCCGGAATTTTTTTCACATAAAATGTGCCCAATCCGGTAATTGTCACGGAGTTTTCTTCTAAAAGCGCACGAATCAGCGATATGGTAATCATAGTATAAAGGATTAAGGGTTAAGGGGAGAAAGGAAAAAGGGAGAAGGGAGCGCTCCTTTCTCCTTTCTCCCTTCTCCTTTTTCTTCTATTATATTTTCCAAATCTTCCGGCGTATCAATCGCAACACTTTCATGATAACAAATTTGAACATGAATAGCAAAATCGTTTTCCAACCAGCGGAGTTGCTCTAATTTTTCGATTTCTTCAAGTGTAGATACCGGTAATTGTGTAATTTGTTGCAAAACATCGTTACGGTAGGCGTAAATACCAATATGTTTGTAACCCGTAACTTGTAACCCGTAACTTGTAATATACGGTATAGTAGAACGGGAAAAATAAAGCGCTTTGTTTGTGTTCGTAAAAACAACCTTTACTTTATTTGGATTGTTTAGTTCCTCTTCATTAGCAATCGGTTTGGCTAAGGTAGCAATTTGAATATTCTGATTATCAAAAAGATTGGACAGCAAATTTATTTCCTCTTTTCTAATAAAAGGTTCATCTCCTTGTATATTTATAATAACATCCGTATTATTGAGATTCAGTGTTTTTGCGGCTTCTGCGCAACGGTCGGTGCCCGAAGCATGATTTGAGTGTGTCATAATGACTTTTCCTCCAAAATTTTCTACGGCTTTTCTTATTCTTTCATCATCTGTAGCAACAAAAAGGTCGTCCAAATCAGCTTCTTTGCACTTTTCATACACATGTTGAATCATGGGTTTGTTATGAATAAGCGCCAGCGGTTTTCCCGGAAATCGAGTGGAAGCATAACGCGCCGGAATAATACCGATTTTCATAGTATTCAAATGTATTTAGTTTTGATTAACAGAGTTTTAAAAAGAAATATGAACGGCAAAAGTACACGAAATTTTGAAAAATCGGAAAAATCATTTCTGCCTTCTGCTTTCTCCTCTTTCCCTTCTGCAAAAAAATACTATTTTTGCCCTTTCAAAAAACAATATGGTTACACGAAGATATTTACGGATAAAAGTATTACAAGCGCTTTACGCAGTGGAGAAAAATCCGAAGGAAGATTTTCTCACGAGTGAAAAAAAGTTGGATCAAGCCATTCAAAATTGTCAGATTTTATCGGTGTATTTTCTTACTCTATTGCCGGAAATTGTGCATTATCGCACGTTACGTTTGGAAGAATTGAAAGAAAAAAATAATCCTACGGCAGAAGATCTTAATCCAAACACAAAATTTATTGATAACGAGGTTATTAAGCAAATTGAAGAAAATAAAAGTATTCAACAGTTTTGTGTAAATCATTATGTAGATTGGAGCGACAGGTATGATTTTATTGCACAAATGTACCACGAAATAGCAAATTCCGAGCTTTTTATTGCTTATTTCACCACACCGGAACGAAGTTATAAAGAAGATAAGGAATTTGTACTCAATGTTTTGTCGAAATTATTTGCAGAAAGTGAACTTTTGCATTGGTTTTTAGAAGAAAAAAATGTTCACTGGTTTGATGATTATAATGATGCACTGTTAACGGCATATAAAAATATTGAGCGATTTAAAGAAAATCAATCCAACCAATTGACGCTCATTCCATTGTTTAAAGATGAGGATGAGGTAACTTTTTATAAAGATCTGTTTCGTAAAACATTATTACATAATGCTGATTATCAAAAGCGCATTGATGAAAAATTGCAACATTGGGAATCGGAACGAGTGATGGATATAGACACAATTTTAATGAAAATGGCAATGTGCGAACTGACGCAATTTCCAACAATTCCCGTTAAAGTTACCATAAATGAATACATAGAATTAGCAAAATTATACAGTTCTCGCAAAAGCGGCGTTTTTATAAATGGTATTTTAGATAATATTATAACGGATTTAAAAAACGAAGGGTTGTTGAATAAAATGGGACGGGGATTAATTAATTAGGGAGAAAAGGAGAAGGGAGAAAGGAGAAAAATCTCCTTCAAAATTTGAAGGGGTGGCTCGCAAGGCGAGACAGGGGTAGTTTATATTGAAAGATAATACATAACAATGGATACATCAAAACAATGAATACATCAAAAACCAAAAATCAAAATCTTCTCCTTTCTCCCTTCTTCTTTCTCCTTTTCTCCTTTTCCCTTTTAAGCTGCGGAAATAGTGGAAAATCAGGACTTTCCGTTTCAGATATAAAAAATCCGGCTACCGCCGATGGCGTAGACAAACAACAACAAGCGAATATGCCAATAATTCAATTCGAAAATCTTACCTACAACTTTGGAAAAGTAATTCAAGGAGAAATGCTAAGTTATACTTTTCATTTTAGGAATGTTGGAAAGTCGAGCTTACTCATTTCCGGTATTGAGGCTTCGTGTGGATGTACTACATCCGTACCTCCAAGAGCGCCCATTCAACCTGGAGAAAAAGGAGAGGTTAAGATTACTTTCGATTCAAAGCACAAAATCGGTGAAGTAATTAGTTATTTGGTAGTTACTGCAAATACCTATCCGGCGCAAACTGTGCTTACTGTAAACGCCAATGTGATAAACCCATAGAAAAATTTTGAATTCAAAATTAATATAACATTAACTATTAATCATTAAACTCAATATTATGAACCTCTTACAATTTTTATTATTCGCTCCTGCAAACCCTGACGGAGAAGGCGGCGGAGGCGGAATGAGCATGTTACTTATGTTAGGCGCCATTATTTTGGTATTCTATTTCTTTATGATTCGTCCGCAACAAAAGAAACAAAAACAGATTCAAAGTTTCCGTGAAACGCTAAAACGTGGCGATAAAATTATCACCATTGGCGGCATTCACGGTAAAATTACCGATGTGCAAGAAACTACTTTCGTTATTGAAGTGGGAGACGGTACAAAACTTACAATAGAAAAAGCAGCCGTAGCAGTGGATCCCAATGCTTCCGCAAAAAAAGATTAAGATTGCCCTCACCGGCGGAATCGGTACCGGGAAAACCTATATCTCGAAACAGTTTTTAGATATGGGTATTCCCGTTTTTTATGCCGATGAGGAAGCAAAAAAACTATATCTCTCCGAAGAAGTGATCGCTTTTTTTAAAGAGAAATATGAAAGTACATGCTTTACAAATAACCAATTAGACTTCTCTAAATTAGCCACTCACATATTTTCAAATCTTGAACACCGAAAACAGATAGAAGCTTTTATTCATCCGTTGGTGATGCAAAAATTTGAGAATTGGGCTTCGCAACAAAATTCAAGCATAGTAATGATGGAAAGCGCCATCGTTTTTGAAGCAGGATTAGAAAACTGTTTCGATAAAATTATTGTGGTGGATGCACCTTTAGATGTTAGAATTGAACGAATTAAAAGTCGTAATTTGCAGTTATCGGAAGCAGAGATATGGCAACGTATCCATTCGCAATTACCTCAAAAAGAAAAATGCAAGTATGCAGATTTGGTGATTTGGAATGCATAAAAATGTTGAACTTCCTTTGAAAAAAATTATAATCCTCTAACATTCAAACCGAAAAATTATCAACGTCATTTTGTTAATCTTTTCAGGTAAAAAAATGTACCATCGTTATGGGTAAATTCTATTTTAGCAAAACCAAGTTGGCTCACTTGCTTTGCTGATATTCATTTGATTTTCAAATTCTTTCATCAAACTCTATCTGTTACTTTTTCTAAAAAGCATAAAAAGCCATTTTGTGAAATTTTTTAGTTTGTTGATATTGAAAAAGTTAGGTTTATGAGTAATGAGATTATGTTTTTAGAATCAGGAGAATCCTCTATTTTAACGAAAGAAGAAACAACAGCACACGCTCCCCCCACCGTTGAAAATATGGTAGAAATGCGGGAAGCCAACTTGGAAAACCTCACTACACAATTGGAAAAAACAGGAATTATTAATGCATCTGCGCAAACCTTTACGAAAAAAGAGATTTTCGACGAGGTTGTGGATTATTTCGATGGCGACGAACTCGCTGCAGGCGTTTGGATTGACAAGTATTCGTTGAAAAACGACAAAGGCGAACTATTAGAGCGCAATCCCGATGAAATGCACCGCCGCTTGGCACGCGAATTTGCACGCATCGAGAAAAAATATATGAATCCGCTCTCCGAGGAAAAAATATATGAACTTTTTAAGAAGTTTAAATATATCATTCCACAAGGAAGTCCGATGGCAGGTATCGGAAATACGCACCAAATTGCCTCATTATCAAATTGTTTCGTAATAGGCAACGATCACCGTTCCGATTCTTACGGCGGAATTATGAAAATGGATGAAGAGCAGGTGCAATTGATGAAACGCAGAGGTGGTGTGGGGCACGATCTCTCCCATATTCGTCCGGCGGGAAGCCACGTGAAAAATTGCGCCCTCACTTCTACCGGCGTAGTTCCTTTTATGGAACGTTATTCCAACTCTACCCGCGAAGTAGCGCAAGATGGCCGCCGCGGTGCATTAATGTTGTCTATCTCAATTAAACATCCTGATGTTGAGCATTTTATTGATGCAAAATTGACTGAAGGCAAAATTACCGGAGCCAACGTTTCGGTAAAAATTGATCACGAGTTCATGGAAGCCGTAAAATCGGGCAAACCCTATATACAACAATACCCCGTTGATTCGGAAAATCCTAAAATGAAAATAGAAACGGATGCCCGAAAATTATGGGATAAAATTACTCATAATGCGTGGAAATCTGCTGAACCGGGCGTACTATTTTGGGATACCATCCGCCGCGAAGCCGTTCCGGATTGTTATGAAGATGAAGGTTTCAGAACCGTTTCGACCAATCCCTGCGGCGAAATCCCACTTTGTCCGTATGACAGTTGTCGCCTCGTCGCTTTAAATTTGTATAGCTATGTAAATCATCCATTTACAGAAAAAGCAACATTCGATATGACACTCTTTAAAGAACATGTGGAATATGCACAACGTTTAATGGACGACATCATAGATTTGGAAATTGAGAAAATTGATCAAATTTTAGAAAAAGTAACCAAAGATCCGGAGAGCTCAGATGTGAAACGTGTGGAAACAGAGCTTTGGACGAAAATAAAACGCCAAACGCTTAAAGGACGCCGTACAGGCTTGGGTATTACCGCCGAGGGCGATATGTTGGCAGCCTTGAATATTCGTTACGGCTCCGACCACGGCATTGCATTTTCTACTGAAGTGCACAAACAATTGGCGCTGGCGGCTTACCGCTCTTCGGTTACCATGGCGCGCGAACGTGGCGCTTTCCCCGTGTACAGCAGCCTGAAGGAAGCAGCTAATCCATTCATTTTAAGAATAAAAGAAGCCGACGAAGAGTTGTACCAAAATATGATTCGTTTTGGAAGAAGAAACATTGCTTTGTTAACTATTGCACCTACAGGAAGCGTAAGTATTTGTACTCAAACAACTTCCGGAATTGAACCCGCTTTTAAAGTGGCTTACACGCGCAAACGCAAAGTGAACCCCAACGATTTGAATAATCGCCAGACTACACGCGACCAAAACGGCGACTTCTGGGAAGAATATCATGTTTTTCATCCCAAATTTTTCACATTTGCCGAAACTTTGGGTATTTCCAAGGAGCAACTTTACAATATGGACAAAGAGGAGGTAAAAGCTATTTTCGAGAAATCACCTTACTACAAAGCGACCTCTGCCGATACAGATTATTTGAAAAAAGTAGAATTGCAAGGCAGCGTGCAAAAATGGGTAGACCACTCTATTTCCGTAACCATAAATTTACCGGAAGATACCACACAGGATACCGTAGGCGCTCTATATGTAAAAGCGTGGGAATCAGGATGTAAAGGAATGACTGTATATCGGGAAGGCTCAAGAAGCGGCGTCTTGGTTAGTGAAGACGAAAGTAACAAGAAAAAAGCGGAAATTCCAATTATAGATGTGCAAAACTTAAAGCGTCCTAAAGAATTAGAAGCGGAAATTGTTCGTTTTAAAAACGATAATGAAGATTGGGTGGCGTTTATAGGTACAAAAGACGGAAGACCCTACGAGATTTTTACCGGAAAAGCAGAGAATGGCAGGTTCCCGCTTCCAAAAGAATTAACTAAAGGTTTTATTATTAAAGAGAAAACGTCCGACGGCAAAAAACAATACGATTTTATGTATTATGATGCCGATGGATATGAAGTGATTCTTCGCGGACTGTCGCGCTGTTTTAATCCTGAATTTTGGAATTATGCCAAAATGATTTCGGCACTGCTACGTCATGACATTCCGGTGGAAAATGTGCTGAATATCATTGAAGGGCTTAATTTCCGTGAAGAAACGATTAACTCTTGGAAAAATGGAGTTATTCGTGCATTGAAAAAATTTATTGCCGACGGTACCAAAGCTAAAGGACAGATTTGTCCCGGTTGTGGCGAAAATGAAACCATGGAGTTTAAAGAAGGTTGCTTGACCTGTGCAATATGTTCCTACTCAAAATGTGGATAAACCATGAACGAAATCAATGAAGAATGTGGCATTTTTGGAGTTTTTGAATGTAAGAATGCTGCGGAATTAACGTATTACGGATTACACGCGTTGCAACATCGCGGGCAAGAAGGGTGCGGAATTTGCACTACCGACGGCGCTGATCTTTATCGCGAACGCGGTGAGGGTTTGGTCATCGAAATTTTTAACGAGAAAAAATTAGCAAAAGAGAAAGGCGATTGTGCCATTGGACACGTGCGCTACTCTACCGATGGTAGCGGCGGATTGGACAATGTACAACCCTTTCTGTTTCGGCATCATACCGGTGATTTTTCCATAGCGCTCAATGGAAGTTTAGTAAATTTTCGCCAATTGAGAATGGCTTTAGAGACCCAAGGGAGTATTTTCCAATCCTCTTCAGATGCAGAAATTATAGCGCATTTGATGAAAATGAACCGGCGAGAAAACAGGACTAATGTCATCGAAGAAGCGCTTACTGTGATTGAAGGTTCGTATGCTTTTCTTGTTTTAACAAAAGATAAACTGTATGTTTGCAGAGATCCGAACGGCTTACGACCTGTTTCTATCGGCAAACTAAACGGCGGATATGTCATTTCAAGCGAAACTTGTGCGTTTGAAGCAGTGGGCGCCACTTTTATCAGAGATGTGGAGCCGGGGGAGATGATTATTTTTGAAAAAGGAAAAGAGCCCAAAAGTATTCGGTTTGCAGAAAATACTTCGCATGACATGTGTGCCATGGAGTTTGTGTATTTTGCACGTCCCGATAGTGAGATTGAAGGTATTAATGTACACACCTTTCGTAAAAACTGCGGCAAATACTTAGCCCGCTTGGCTCCCGTTGAGGCTGATTTAGTAGTTGGCGTTCCCGACTCATCTATCTCAGGCGCCATCGGTTACGCCGAAGAAAGTGGCATTCCTTACGAAATGGGATTGATTAAAAATAAATATATTGGACGTACTTTTATTCAACCTTCGCAAGAATTGAGAGAAAAAGGGGTGCGTTTAAAATTAAGTCCGGTTCGTTCGTTAATTACCGGAAAAAAAGTGATTTTATTAGACGACTCTATTGTGCGCGGCACAACATGCAAACGCATTGTGAGAATGTTGAAAGACGCAGGCGCCAAAGAGGTGCATGTGCGTATTTGCTGTCCGCCCATGAAATACCCTTGTTTTTATGGCGTTGACACCTCTTCTTCCGATGAATTAATCAGCGCCAAATTAAGCGTAGAAGAAGTGCGCCAAATGATTGAAGCCGATTCGCTTTTTTATCTTCCTGAAGAATATTTGCTGAAAGCGGGGAGTAGAACGGAGCTTTGTTTGGCTTGTTATAATGGGAAGTATCCTACATGTCTTTATTAATCTTGAACCGGGATTTTAATAAGATTAATAGGATTAACAAGATTAGAGTTGGCAAAAAAATTAGCAGGATTTTCTCATCCTGCTAATTTTGTTAATCTTATTAAAATCATGGTTCAGAACATTACCGAATAATCCCTTCCTCCTTCAAAATAGGAGTTTCCCTATCAAAATTAAAATTTGCGCCCGTCCAAATTCTAGTGTATTTCCCACTGTCCACCAAACCAATGAAAGGCAAATAAGGAGCAGGGAGATAGGTATAAAAAGTATCTTTCGGAATGGTCTTGTAAGGAAAAGAAATTTCTTTATTATCAAATAATTGAGCGGTTGTACCAATACTGTCTTCACAAATAAAATAATACACATTTTGCAAAGGATAAATTCTATTTAACGTTTCCATATTGCGTACCATATCTTTACATTTTGGGCATGTGGTGGTTAAAAATACGGCTAAATGTTTTTCATACAAATCTGTTTCTTCTATTTGGTAATTTTCACTATCCACATATCCGGAAAAGAACGGTTCTTTTAACTCAATTTCACCTAAGAAAAGCGGTATTTTATGCATCATAAAAATGGTAAAAATAGAGAGACCTAATACAATAATTCCTATCCACCAATATTTTAACGAATGTTCTTTAGCATTATAATACAAAAATATAGTGATGGCAATAAAAACGATGTTTTTGATTAAAGACTCAATGTTTGAAAAAGGCAATAACTCTCCAAAGCAACCGCAATTAGGTTCATTTCCAAAGCGAATTAACGAATAGATGACGATGCAGGTGAAAAATCCTAACATAGCTAAAGTTAACGGATAGACCACGCGGCGTAACCACAAGCCTGCCACGATAAATATGCCGAGTGCCAATTCGCAGGCAATAATCAAACGTGCGATGACCATCGAAAACGTCCATCCTAAAAATGGGGAGGTTTCTATAATTCGTGCATCAAAAGCCTCTATGGGGAAGAGTTTTAAGATGGCAGAGGCGATAAAGGTTAAACCTAAAAATGTTCTGAGAATTGCAATTGTTATTTTCATAAATTTGAATTTAAAATTTTATATAAACTACCCCGTCTCGCTTTGCGAGACACCCCTTCAAAATTTGAAGGGGATTATTCTTCCGTCTTCTTTCTCCCTCCCGTCAGTTAAAACTGACGACAATTTTTCTCCCTTCGCGCTTTCCGCCTTCGCGCCTTCTCCCCTTAAATCCTAAACTTTTCCTTACTAATATTCAACAACATGCCGATAGCAGCGCCGGAGATGGCAAGTGAAACACCGCCGCGGCTTATGAAAGGCAATGTTTGACCGGTGGCGGGAATGAGAAAACTATTCACCCCGATGTGCACTAACGCTTGCATGCAAAACCAAAAACCGATGCCCCACGCCAGCAGCATGCCGAATGCGCCGTCTGCATTTCGGGCAATGCGCATGGTTCGGTACAAGATGATTAGGTAGGCGAACAGTACAAAAAGTCCGACTAAAATTCCCATCTCTTCTACTAATACGGCATATACATAATCGTTGTCTTTTTCGGGAAGTACTTTTTTAATAGTGCCTTTTCCCACATTGGTAGGAAGCCAAGGCGCAGTGGAAATAGCAGCGCGCGAAAGGATCGCTTGTCTGCCGTAATCTTTGTCCATGCCGGGCGCTATTTTATCATTCTTCCAATAGGTTACACGATTTTTAAACGTTTGCACACGCCCAATATTTAGCGCAAAAGCCAAAAACACGGCTACAAAAATAACACCACAAAAAGCAAATAAATAGGAAGTTTTTACACGTCCCACAAAAAGCACAACAATACAAGTACAAAACAGAATGATGGCAGTAGATTGATTGGAAAGGAAAATACCTCCGCAAAAAACAATGATGAGCACAAAAAGTTTAATTATTTCATTTTGAGATAGCTCTTCTTCATAATTCAGCTTTTTTGCCATATATTTTGCCATGTACAGCAGCACGCAAAATCCAATAAAATAAAATATTTGCAAGTCAATACCAAAAATACTTACAGTTCGCGCACCGGAAGAATCTATAAATGAGTAAAATAGCAGTATCCCTGCGAAAATAAGCGCCGGCGTTGCAAAACGCGAAACGCTTCTATAATCAATATGATAAAATAGAAAGAGGAGAAAAAATCCTACTCCAAAGTTTCGCAGTTGCTCTATCCAGCGGTCGCCTGTGCTGGCAATCATCATCACGGAGAGTAATGATAATAGTATGACGATTGATAAGATGATTTTGTCGCCTTTGAATTTTAGTTTTTCCATAGATATAATTTGTTATGTTAATTTTTGGTTTTTATTTTTCAATATGAGGCCAGCTCAATTTGTGCGGAGATTCCGCACAAATTCGATTCAATTCTTGCGAAGTTTCGCAAGAATTGGATAACTGTTCGTTATTGCGCAACCCCAAAGGGGTTAAATCAATAGCATAGGGCAACGCCCTATGAAAACGAGCGCTCCTATAAAACTTAAAGCCCCAACGGGGCGAAATCCAACTAATCCCATAAATATCGTTCATCATATTCCATTTTATATTTTTTCAAAAATGCTAATAATTCTTGTTGAAATGTTCTTTTTTTGTGATGTTCGTGTTGACTTTCAATATATCCAACAACTTTTTCAACTTCGGATGGATTGACAGAAAAAATTCCATACCCGTCTTGCCAATAAAACTTGCTATATTGCATACCCTTGGTTTTAATCCATTTTGAGGATACTTTTTTGATCTCCTCCAATAATTTTATTTGCGTTATTTTTTTCGATAACAAACAACAAATATGTATGTGGTCGTTGTGTCCGCCAACACGAACAGGATCACACTCCATTCCCTTACAAATTCCACCAATGTATGACCACAATTCTTCTTTAATATTGTCGTCAATAAACGGATGGCGTTTTTTCGTGCTGAAAGTGATGTGTACGTAAACTTTAGATAGTGATTGAGACATAGTTTATAGTATTGGTTGTTATTGATTACGCCCTTTCAGGGCTTGTGGTTTTGTGCGTGCTTCCATTTTTCGTAGGGCGTTGCCCTACGCTATTGATTAAAAGGCTTTCAGCCTTTTTTTGTTCAAAATATCTTTTTCTCATTGTCAACATTAAGGATGAATGGGAAAATTGGTTGAAAAAATTCGTTTTATTGTTATGGACAGAAAATTTGCAAATAAAAATCAAAAGGCTGAAAGCCTTATAATCATTAGCATAGGGCATCGCCCTATGACAATGAACGAGCGATAAAACATAAAACCCCGAAGGGGTAAAATCAATAGCGTAGGGCATCGCCCTATGACAATGAACGAGCAGTGATAAAACACAAGCCCTGAAAGGGCGTAATCGTTTGGATTTCAGGCTTTCAGCCTGAAAGTTAACGAGGCGGCCATTTCTCATAGGGCGTTGCCCTATGCTATTGATTAAGAGGCTTTCAGCCTCAAGGCTCAGTTGTGCACCAGGCACGCTCGTTAGTGGTTTGCTGCTTCCTTTTATCATCATAGTTCATCTTTTTTCGTAGCTTCTTCAAAATCAAACCCCTGCAAATAAGAAATTTTCCAAATACCATTTTCCTTCACTGATCTAAACCTATCTGAAAATTCTTTCCAACTCGAATCCATATTTAAGTTAAGACTACCCCATTTCCAAATTAATTCAGCTTTGTCATCATTCAATTCGATTATTTCTATTTCTACATAATCCCAAGGATTTGGATTGTCATACGGAATGTCCTGACAATTACACCAAGGATTAGCCCCATTTGCAAATCTAAAGGTTGGGAGGTCGCCAACTAACCATTCCTCAAATTCACGGTTTCTTAATTTTTTATCAAGTGTTAAAATTATCTGATTATAATTTTCAACAAATTCAATTGCGAAGAGATCTGTTAGTCTAAACTTATCAAGGTTTGATTTGTGTTTGCTTAAGTCAAACCCGATATAAGCACTGCCTTGACTATCTGTCAATACAGGTAAAAGTTCAATAGAATTCTCTGAATCTGCCCACTTTAATGTTTGCCTTATAAGATTTCGAATTGCTTCTTTATCTTTTAAACTATCACCTTGTTGCAAGTTTTTTGTTTGTTCAATTGTCGTTTTCGTTTTTGCTGCCGAACTGTTTTGGTTACAACTCAAAAAAATAAGTCCTAGTATTAATGTTAAAATTCTTGTTGTCTTCATATTTCCTTTTTTATTCATTTATTTACCGTAGCGCTGTTCTAACAATGACCGCTAACTTAATTCTTTACTCAATGCGTATTTCATATATCTACAACTGCGCCACCGCCTCTTTAAACTTCTCTCCCCGCTCGCGATACGTGCGGTGCATTCCCGCACTCACTACGCCCGGCGAAAAAAGTATCGTTTCATCGGAGCTGCTGGCATAAAAAGCCGTGCGCACCGCGTCTTCCAAGCTCATGACCATATAGACATCTTTGTTCATATTTTGAAAAAATGCTTCTAATGCAGTGTTGTAAACACCCTGAATGACAATTATCTTTACCTTTTCTTGAATGATCTGCTTTAGGTCTTCCGTAATCATATCCACACTGTTCATGTTGGTGATCCAGGTGATAGGCTCGGGCATGTTTTCCATGGCGAACCAAACGGCATTGGCGTTGGTAGCTCTTGAGTCATTGATAAAAGCCACGCCTTCAATGGTTTTCACAAATTCTAATTTGTGTTCCGAATTTTCGAAATCGGAGAGCGATTCTTGTAAACTTTCGCTCCGAAGACGGATGAGGTTTTGCGATAAAGTTGCCGCTCTGTCGCGCACGGTCTGAAAATTTGATAAGGCTTGAAACATGCCTGTTCTTGATTGCTGTGCCATATTATCTTACTTTTAAGGTTACTAACGATATGATTATTAACAAAATGCTGACAATAATAAAATGCTGTACGATTTTCGATTCGTGCATTCCTTTTTTCTGGTAATGATGATGCAAGGGCGTCATCAAGAAAATACGCTTTCCTGAAAATTCTTCCAATTGTTGCGGAGTTGATCTATAAATTTGATAGGCTTTGAGCCATGATATGTTTTTGGCTTTTCGATAATTGTTAATTTTTGTAGATCTAAAATAAACCACCTGAATGATAACAGATACGGATTGTATTAAAAACACACCGCATAAAATAGGGATTAACAGCTCTTTACGAATAATAATACAGAGCACGGCAATGATGCCGCCAAGGGTCAGGCTGCCCGTATCGCCCATAAAAATTTGGGCAGGAAAACAATTGTACCAATAAAATCCGATGCACGCACCCACCAAAGCAGCGGTAAAAATTACCACTTCACTGATGTTGGGAATGTACATAATATTCAAATAATCAGCAAATATGGCATTTCCTGATACGTATGCCAAGAGCGCAATGCCTACCGCAATCACGGCTGAGGTTCCGGCGGCTAAACCGTCCAACCCATCGGTTAAGTTTGCCCCGTTGGAAACCGCCGCGATAATAAAAATGATGATGGGGATCAAGAACAAAAACGTCCATTGTCCGCTTTCATCACCCAACCAACGTGTAAATACCGCGTAATCAAATTCATTATCTTTAAAAAACGGAATCGTGGTTTTTGTGGAATGCTCCGCTTGGCTATCGGTAAAAACAGTATGCGTTTTATCCACGTTTTCTATAGAAAATGCGTGTTCGCGCTCCATCATAACATTTTGAGTATCATGCTTTTTCTCTTTAATGACCACATCGGGATGGAAACAAATGACCATACCGACAATAAATCCCAAGACAACTTGTCCCAACAATTTTTTCTTGCCTGATAATCCTGCTTTATTTTTTTTGAAAACTTTAATATAATCATCAATAAACCCGATCGTTCCCAACCATAATGTGGTAAAAATCATTAAGATAATATAAATGTTGTCTAATTTGTTTACCAACAAAACCGGAATTAAAATGGAGGCAATAATGATGATTCCTCCCATGGTGGGCGTACCTTTTTTGGCAAGTTGTCCTTCTAATCCCAAATCGCGCACCTCTTCCCCAATCTGTTTACGTTGCAAAAAACGGATCATCTTTTTTCCAAACAGAATGGAAATCAGGAGCGATAATACAATAGCCGCCGCCGCCCGAAATGAGATGTACTGAAACAGCCCCGCCCCGGGGATATTGTATTGTTGTAGCCATTCGAAAAAATAATATAACATATTGTAATGGTTAATGAATTAGTGATTAATGTTTAATAAAGCTATGCAAAAAATCTTGTTCATCATATAAATCTTGTTAAAATCACAGTTCAGATATTATTTCCAATCTCCTCCACATCATCAAAGTGATGCCTCACCCCATTTATCTCCTGATAAGTTTCATGTCCTTTGCCGGCAACGATAAGCACGCCGTTATCCGGTAGCAAGTGACAAGCCGTTTTAATCGCTTCGCGGCGATTTTCAATAGTGAGCGCCCGTTGTTTGAAAGCCACAGGAATGCCGGCTTCCATGTCGGCAAGAATTTTGTGCGGATCTTCCGTGCGTGGATTGTCGGAAGTGAGTATCACTTTGTTGCTGAGTGCACATGCCGTTTCCGCCATAATGGAGCGCTTCAAAGCGTCTCTATCACCGCCGCAACCCACCACCGTAATTACTTCTGCACTATTTTGGATAATATCTTTAATGGTGGAGAGAGCGTTTTTGAGCGCATCCGGTGTGTGTGCATAATCTACAATAAATGTGCGGTTTCGGTGATCACGAAGCACCTGAAAACGTCCATCTGCTCCTTCTAATTTGCTCAGCGCCAACAAAACCTCATCCTCTTTCAATCCTAATAACAAAGCAGTGCCATAAATTGCTAACAAATTGTAAGCGTTGAATTTACCACATAACTTTAGATAGACTTCCGTGCCGTTAAATTCGCAGGTTAATCCTTCAAAACTATTGTCTATAATTTTGCCTTTGAAGCTGGCGCCGGTGCGCAAGCTGTATGTGTAAACTTTAGCTTTTGTACTTTGAACCATTACTTTACCGTTTTTATCATCTATGTTGGTCAATGCAAAAGCAGTGTTGGGCAACATTTTAAAAAATTGTTGTTTCGCTTTAATATAGTTGGCAAAAGTGTGATGAAAATCCAAATGATCGTGCGTAATGTTACTAAAAATTCCGCCAGCAAAGTGCACGCCGGCAATGCGTTGCTGCACCACCGCATGGGAAGAAACTTCCATAAAACAAAATTCACATCCGGCTTTCACCATTTCGTTAAGTAGTTGATTCAATGCCAGTGCATCGGGAGTTGTATGTATAGCCGGAACTTCAATATTGTTGATTTTGTTAACAATCGTGGAAATTAATCCAGTGGGATAGCCCAAGTTCATAAACAAACGGTACAAAAGCGTAACGGTAGTTGTTTTTCCGTTTGTTCCGGTAATTCCCACTAACGTAATCTTTTTTGAAGGAAAATCATAAAACGCTGAGGCCAATTCGCCCAATGCCGTAGCTGCATTTTTTACCTGAATGTAAGTACAGTTTTTGTTCATATTTTCCGGCAATGCCTCACAAACAATTGCCGTAGCGCCTTGCGCAATCGCCTTATCAATAAACTGATGTCCATCGACTTGCGTTCCTTTTTGCGCTACGTACAATGTATTTTTCTCTGTTACTTTTCTCGAATCGAATTGGATGTTGGATATTAAAATATCATCATTTCCAATGATTTGAATTGAGTTAATGTTTGCAAGAAGATTTGTTAGTTTTTTCATTATAAAGTAATAATCTTATCATATAAACTACCCCGTCTCGCTTCGCGAGCCACCCCTTCAAAATTTGAAGGGGATTATTCTACCGTTTCCATTTTTCCTTCTGCTTTCGTGCTTTCGCGCCTTTTTCCTTTCTCCCTTCTCCTTTCTCCCTACTTCCCAAGATTTTGATATATCGTCGTTATAACCCCTCTGCTTTTATCCACATCATTCAACATATCGGAATTTTCTGTAATCCAAATTCGTCTGGCGATCGTGTGAAACAGTTGTACCGCCTGGTTACTCATGCCCTCTACATCATATATATACACTATCATGCTGTATTTGGGTTTATCTGCAGGAAAATACCCGCAGAATGAGATACTGTTTCTTCCGCCTCTTCCACTGGTTAAGTGCCATTTACCATCATCCGATTGTACTAAAATGTCGCGGGTGCCTGTTTTTCCGGCAAAAGTAAACGACGTGTCTTTGAATGCTCTTGCTGTTCCGTAAGGTCCGGTAACAACCGCCTCTAAATATTTCTGAGCGCGATCAATCACATCTTTGCGTGCTATTTTTTCTTTAAGCACCACCGTTGGAAAAGCTTCCACCACTTTATCCTGCTTGGTAATATGACTTACAATTTTCGGCGCTACCAATTTTCCGTTATTTGCCACGCCATTGAAGTAGGTAAGTGTTTGAATGGGAGTCATATTAAACCCACCCCAAGTGGTAATGTAAAAAGTGCGCATGTCTTTTGCATTGCGAATAATGCGCGGCGCTTCTACTTTGCCCAAATGCGTCTCTAACGGCATGGTAATTCCTATAGAATCCAATGCTGCTAAATAGGCTTGAAAATTGTTGTTAAACGCATCAAAAACCATGGCGCCTGTACCTTCATTCAGCGAGCGTTGGAATATTTCAATAGGTTTGCCAAGGCGGTGGCGAGAGCCAAGTTTGCCATCCACATCTCCACATCTTGTTTTAAACTTTTTACTGTCTCTTGTAAAATGCTTGACAATATCGCAACCGCAAAGCATATAAGACTTGGCGCTGTCGTTGGGAACTTTCTCTAAATAAGCTAATAATGACGCCAATTTGAATGTCGATCCTGGCTCACACTCAGGACGAAATGCATGGTTAAATATTTCATAATATCCAATGGCTCCTCTGTCATTTTTATTTCTTTTCAAATTTGCCATGGCTTTAATATCGCCGCTCTCAACCTCCATCACAACTACACAACCCCACTGTGCTTGCTTTTCATACAGCTTGTCCGCAAGTGCTTCATACACTATGTTTTGCATATCAACATTAAGTGTAGTATGAACGTTGGCGCCATCGCGGGGATTGGAAAATTTCTCGGAAGGCACACGAATGCCATCAATATAGAGCACTTTTTGTGCTCCTTTTGTGCCTGATAGCCAATCGTTAAATGTACTCTCCAATCCGCTGGGAGCCCCGGGCGGAACAGTCCCGATTACCCGTTTCGCCAATTCACCATACGGATAGATGCGTTTAAAATAACTTGGAAATCCAATGCACTTTTTTTTGCAGTTATCTTGAAACAGCGGCAATTTCCGAATAAACGCCGTATCTTTAGAATCTACTAATGTAGTTTCGCTTAATCTGTTAGATTTCAAAATATCCACATTTTTGCACTCTAAAATCGCCTCAGAGAACTTTTTACGATAATAATCTTTACTATGTGGAAATTTGTGCCTGAAATGAAAATAAAATTGATCGGTTAATTCAGCAATTAATTTGTTAACCTCCTCTTTATCAGATCTTGATATTTTTCGTCCTTTTGCTGCATAAAGTGTATCATTAATTATTACCCCTTTTTTCGTTTTTGTGGTATCGGGTTTTAGCTTACGTCCGTCAACTACCACATCAAAAACAGTAAAATTGCTGGCTAAAATTTTACCCTTGTCGTCTAGAATATCTCCGCGCACGGGATCAATATCACTAAGCGTTACGATGCAACGACAATTCGGATCTTTGGCAAGCGGGCTTTGTTCCCAATTAGGTTGAGTTTTATCTAAACAATATTTGGGATCGCCGCTAAACAACGGACGTTGCGCAGTGGCAAGGTACAGTATTTGAATGAAACAGAAAACTCCGAACAGCAATACTGTGGCGTAAACTACTAAGGCTCTTCTTTTAAAGGATGTTTTGTATTCTTGCATGTTTGTTTATTATCGGTTTGTTTATAATTGGGCGCAAGATTTTGCGCCCCTACGGTTGGTTAATCGTTTACGGGGATTTTATATATGTTTTTATGGTTTTCTATAAATCCGCGTTTTGTGGCTTTGTTTCTAATCTCTTTCTTTTGATTATACGGGAGATAGTGGTTATTTTCTTTCAGTTGACTGAGAGCTACTTTATATTCATACTGTTTTTTTTGAATGAGCTTGTTTTTACGATTGATCATTTTCTCATTCGCAATAGAAATCGCTGCTAATACAATTAATAATAACAGGTAAGGATACCATTTTTGCAATTTGGGATGGCGTAGAAAGTCGCCGCTCATGAATTGGAAGAATTTGCTCATAATTTTTAGTTAAGGGTTAAGGGTTAGGGGGAGAAAGGAGAAAAGGAGAAGGGAGAAAGGAGGTGCTTGTTCCTTTCTCCTTGTTCCTTTCTCCCTTCTCCTTCTCAGCAATCCTCAGTTTCGCACTCCTCGCGCGTGGGTTTTGCTCTATCTCTTCTTCTGTTGGAACAATCGCTTTTTTAGTAATGAGTTTGAATGGAGTTAAAGGATTACCGTAAAAGTCTTTATGGAGTTTTCCTTCTATATTTCCGGTTTTGAAGAAGTTTTTTACCAATCGGTCTTCTAAAGAGTGATAAGAGATAATAGCAATTCTTCCTCCCGGTTTCAGTGCCTCTACCGATTGCTCCAAAAGCGACTGCAACACTTCAATTTCCGAATTTACTTCGATGCGTAGCGCTTGATAAATTTGCGATAACACTTTGTTTTCTTTGCCTTTGGGAAGCGCCGGCATCACAGTTTCCGCCAATTTTCCGGTAGTTTGTATCGGGTGAATTTGACGCGCTTTTTCAATCAACGCAGCAATTTTGTGCGCGTTTTGCACTTCACCGAAAGCGAATAGAAGTTTTGCTAACTTTTGGTTGGGATATGTATTGATGATTTCCGCTGCCGTTGTGCCTTTGCTCGTATCCATCCGCATATCTAAGGCTTCATCGAAGCGATAAGAGAAACCGCGTGTAGGCTCATCAAACTGATGCGACGAAACGCCAAGATCGCCCAAAATGCCATCTACCGGATAGGCTTTATAAAATTGCAAGAATTTTTTAAGATGTTTAAAATTGCTTTGCACAAACTGAAAACGAGAATCTTGTATCGCATTTTTTGCAGCGTCCGTATCTTGGTCAAAGCCTAATAAGCGACCGTTTGGAGAAAGTTGGTTTAAAATTTCGCGGGCATGTCCGCCGCCGCCAAAAGTAACATCAACATAAACGCCGTCAAGGTTATTGACGAGTCCCGCAATAGTTTCTTGCAAAAGCACGGGTTGATGATACATATATTATATAGTCGTTTAATTGTTTTCAAAAGAGTTGAGTTGGTGAGCACGGTGTATTTTTTCGTTCAAGCGTTCCAATTCATCGGGCGACATACTGAATTGTGTACGGTATTCTGCGGCATTCCAAACTTCAATCTGACCATTATCCAGCAACACCACCAATTCTTTTTCAATGTTATAATAGTCCATCAATGTTTTGGGAATAACAAACCGGTCTTGAGCATCACATTCCACAAAAGCCATATCTTGAAGAAAAGCATTACGAAGTCTTTTATTTTCAATAATATTCCGATCCAAAGAATTTAAAAAGTTCATTTGCGCACGATAAGCGGTTTCCGTCCACAGCATAATGTGATTTCCAAATCCGTGGGTTACCCAAAAGCGCTGACGTTCGTTTTCGGGCAACGACTTCAATAAAGCGGTAGGAAGTTTGAGCCTTCCGTGCTTTTCAATCGTTATTCTCCAAAAACCATATTCAAAACCTGACATTTTTTTCGCTTTTTACATCGCGACAAAAATAAAATAAAAAAGTTATCAACTCCAGATTTTTGATATTTTTTTTATTTAACCTCTATTTTTTAGTTTAAATTATTGATATTCAGCGTGGAAAATTTTGGGGTTCATGTTTTTATTAACAATCCATTTTTAATTAAATTGTTTGTAACCAGCTAAATAATTCAATATTTTTTCAAAAATCACAATTTGCTTAAAATCAAATAAATAAATATTTTAATCTAAGTATAGCGCGAAAATACACTTTTATTTTGGAAGGAAATTTGATTTTTTGGAAAAAAATGGAAATTTTTGGATAGCGGATTTTCATCCGGCATAAATCTTATGGTGCAAATGTTTGGAAAGCATGCAGGTGAAATTTTCTCATTACACATTTTGAATCTAAAAAGATTTTTTTTTTGGTTTCAAAAAAAAAGTGTTATTTCGCCATTAATTTAACGGCCATTAAATTAACAATGATTAAATTAATTTGATATGAAATTTTACGATAGAATAAATGAGTTAGAAACGCTGGCACAGATTGAAAAACAATCTTCTGAAACAGCGTGTTTTACAATTATGATTGGACGAAGGCGAATAGGTAAAACCTCTTTGCTTTTACGTTCGTCGGAAGGAAAAAGATTGCTCTACCTTTTTGTGTCTCGTAACAGCGAAGCGGTGCTTTGCAATCAATTTCAACAACAAGCAAACGAAGCATTAGGTTTGCAGATTTATGGTACAGTCAACCGTTTCGCCGACTTGTTTGAACAATTGCTGATTTTTGCCCAACATGAACATTATACACTGATAATTGACGAGTTTCAAGATTTCAACAATATTAACCGTGCTATTTTCAGTGAAATTCAAAATCTTTGGGATAAATACAAAGACCGCGTAAAATTGAATTTTATTGCTTGCGGCTCTATTTATTCGCTAATGATGAAAATTTTTGAAAACAATAAAGAACCGTTATTTGGGCGGCTGACTTCAAAAATCGTGCTTAAACCATTTACAATAAGCGTAATAAAAGGCATTTTAAAAGACTATAATCCTACTTATACTGCCGATGACTTACTATTTCTTTATACGCTTACGGGTGGAGTTTCGCATTATATAGCGTTATTAATGAATGCAAAGGCTGTAACATTCAAAAAGATGCTTGATTTTGTTACGCGCTCTGATTCTCCTTTTTTGAATGAAGGGAAAGAATTACTTGTATCGGAATTTGGACGTGATTATAGCACATATTTCTCTATTCTTCAACTTATTGCAACGGGCAAAACTACACAAAGCGAAATTGATTCCATTATCGGGAAGAATACGGGTGCGTATTTGGCAAATCTCGAAAATCAATATTCGTTGATTGTAAGAAACAAACCCATGTTCTCAAAGCCCGAAAGCCGTAATTCACATTGGACTATTGGCGACAATTTCTTACGTTTTTGGTTTCGTTTCATTTATCCCAATCAATCATTGATTGAAATGGGAAAATTTGATTTGCTAAGACTGTATATTACAAATAATTATGAGCAATACAGTGGTTTGTTATTGGAAAAATATTTTCGCCAAAAATTTGCCGAAGAAGAAACTATTACTACAATCGGCAATTTTTGGGATAATGGTGGCGAAAACGAAATTGACTTGATTGCTTTAAACGATTTTGACAGGACAGCCATTATTGCTGAGATAAAGCGCAATCCAAAGAAAATCAGTTTACAAACACTGGCTATGAAAACCGCCGCCATTCAAAAATCGTTGGCAAAATATGAAGTATCGTTGAAAGCGTTGTCGTTGAATGATATGTGAGAAACTGCTGCAAAGTATAGGCTCCCGTGCTTGCTAGGGCGGTCGCCCGTTTCTAATTTAACTTATTCTTGGTTTATTTTGAAAGGTGGTAGTTTTAAGATGCAAGAATAGCAAAACGCTATTTCATGTCATTTTGTGCTATTTCGCACGTTGTTTTTTTATGTCATATTTAAATTTTCGTTTATAATTAGTCGGCTGCAAAATTAATATAATTGTTATCAATTTAATCAAGATTTTTCTCAAATATTCAATTCCATATTATTTTTTTCTATCTTGGACGACGTACATTCCGGCATTGCACACAACTTATAAATACACGCAAAAATATTATTTTAATCAAAGTATCATAATCTTCAATTATTTATTATTATATTTCTCATTATCAACATTTTTTGTACAAAAAATTATACATTTATATTGTAATCGAAATACCAATACACTTATACATTAACAAAAAAGGGCACTCCTTAAAGCACCCTTTACAATTATTTAAAATTCCTAATCGGTTAGCAACCACAACAACATTTCGCTTTATCGCCTTTGATCGCCGCCTGCGCCGCTGCCAAACGTGCAATCGGAACGCGGAACGGTGAACAGGATACGTAAGTCATACCGGATCTGAAGCAAAACTCTACAGAAGCGGGGTCTCCGCCGTGCTCGCCGCAAATGCCAATCTTCAAATTGGGGTTGGTTTCGCGACCGCGTTGGATACCAATTTCTATCAATTCGCCTACACCCTCTTGGTCTAATGTGTTGAACGGATCGTTATCCAAAATTCTATTGTCAACATAATTATGAATAATCGCATTTACGTCGTCGCGGGAGAAACCAAGTGTCATCTGAGTTAAGTCGTTGGTACCGAAGGAGAAAAATTGTGCTACATCTGCAATTTTGTCGGCAACGATACAAGCTCTCGGAATCTCAATCATCGTACCATATAAATAGTCAATTTTTACTCCGAACTTAGCTTCTACTTCTTTTTGTACTCTGTCGGCAATTGCTTTTTGGTGTTTCAACTCTTCCACGTTAATGGTAAGCGGCACCATGATTTCCAACATCGGTTTGCGTCCCTCTTTCATCAATTCGGCGGTAGCTGTAAATAATGCACGGAATTGTGTTTCGGTAACCTCCGGATATACGATTCCGAGGCGCACGCCGCGTAATCCCATCATGGGGTTCACTTCGTGAAGCGCATCAATACGTTGTCTAATTACCTCGAAAGGCATTTTCATTTCCTTAGCCAATTCGCGTTGTTTTTCTTCGGTTTGCGGAACAAACTCGTGTAACGGCGGGTCCATCAAACGGAAAGTCAACGGCTTCGCATCCATTACAGCTAAAGTTCCTTTTGCCACTTCTTTAATAAATGGTTCAAGTTCGTTTAAAGCAACTACGCGTTCAGCAGTATTTTCAGCCAAAATCATGTTGCGTAATTTTGCCAACGGTAGCTCACTGTTTTTACCGTAGAACATGTGTTCAATACGGAACAAACCAATTCCTTCAGCTCCGAAGTTGATGGCGTTTTGCGCATCCTCCGGTGTTTCGGCATTGGTACGCACGCCCATAGTACGGTATTTATCCACTATGTCCATAAACTCTTGGAAACGTGGGTTTTCGGTAGCATCTACCATCTCAATTTTTTGATCGTAAATCCAACCTTTTGTACCGTTTAAGCTAATCAAATCGCCTTCTTTAAATTCTTTTCCTGCGATTTTTATTTTGTTGTTATTCAAATCAATATGAACGGCATCGCAACCCACTACACAGCATTTACCCCAACCGCGGGCAACCAAAGCCGCGTGAGAGGTCATTCCGCCGCGGGCAGTTAAAATACCATCCGCTGCGCGCATACCTTCAACATCCTCAGGGTTAGTTTCTTCGCGAACCAAGATACAGGTTTTACCTGCGCGGGCAAATTCAATCGCTTTTTCGCTGGTAAGGGCAATGATACCTACAGATCCGCCGGGACCTGCCGGAAGACCTTTTGCCAAAACGGTATATTTCGCTTCGTCTTTGCTATCCAAAATCGGGTGCAACAATTCGTCTAATTGCGCCGGATTCACACGCATTACCGCTTCTTTTTCGGTAATCATGCCTTCGTGGAACATGTCTAACGCCATATTTAAAGCGGCTACGCCGGTACGTTTTCCTACACGGCATTGCAACATGTACAAAATACCTTCTTGAATGGTGAACTCAATGTCCAACATATCTCTATAATGATCTTCCAATTTGCAACGGTAGTCGAAAAGTTCTTTGTACGTTTCCGGCATCAACTCTTGCATAGAAGCTAAGTGTTTGTTTTGCTCGTTTTTAGTATCATCGTTCAACGGGCTTGGGGTACGAATACCTGCCACCACATCTTCGCCTTGTGCGTCAATTAACCATTCTCCGTAGAAAATATCGGCGCCGTTAGCGGGGTCGCGGGTAAAAGCTACACCGGTTGCGGAGCCTTCGCCCATGTTTCCAAATACCATGGCTTGCACGTTTACGGCAGTTCCCCACTCATCCGGAATACCTTCAATTCTTCTGTAAGAAACCGCTTTTTTGCCGTTCCAGCTTTTGAAAACCGCTTTAATACTGCCTTCTAACTGAATGCGTGCATCATCGGGAAACTCAATTCCTATATGTTTTTTTACCAATGCTTTAAACTCTTCCGACAATTGTTTCCAATCGTCCGCTGTCATGTCGGTATCTGATTTGTAACCGCGGGCATGTTTGAACTCATCCAATTTTTCATCTAAAATTTTACGAATTCCTTTTCCTTCGGCAGGATCCAAACCTTCGGCTTTTTCCATTACCACATCGGCATACATCATAATAAGACGACGGTAAGAGTCATACACAAAACGAGGATTATTGGTTTTTTTGATTAATCCGGGGATAGTTCTCGAAGTTAAACCGATATTTAATACGGTATCCATCATGCCGGGCATTGAGCTGCGTGCGCCTGAACGACAAGACATTAACAACGGATTTTCGGGATTATCATATTGTAAGCCCATTACTTTTTCTACAAATTCCATGCCTTTCCATACTTCCGGCATCATAGATGCGGGTGCCTGGCAGTTATTTGCGTAATAAGCGGTACAAGCTTCGGTGGTTACGGTTAATCCTGCGGGTACAGGAAGTCCTAAATGACACATTTCGGCAAGGTTCGCGCCTTTGCCGCCCAACAAGTTTTTCATGTCGGCTTTACCTTCGGCAGTCTTTCCTCCAAAGGTGTAAACATACTTTACATTACTCATTTTCAATTAATTTAATGGTTGAAATATTAATTATTTTCGCTTCTAAAATCGAGCGCGAAGGTACACTTTTTTCGTTACATAAACAACACCTCCGCTGTTATAAAATCCAACAACGGCAAACCCTCCTTAGTAACCGAAATATGATGAGATTGATTTTTGTAAAACCTCGAATCTATTTTTTGCAATGCCTTGAGCAAATAATCCCGTTTTTCAACGCCAAAACGCGTTTCAAGATATTCTAAATCAATTCCGTTCTTTGTTCGTAATCCCAATAAAACAGCTTCATTATATTGCTCTGTCGGGGTTAAGTGTTCCACTTCAAAAAAAGGCTCATTTTCTTCTATTGCCTTCATGTATTTTTCCACGTTTGAGATATTCCAACTTCTTGACGTGCCGGTAAAACTGTGCGCCGAAGCTCCGAATCCTAAATAAGGAGTGCCATTCCAATAATTGGAATTATGTTTTGAATGATATTTTTTTAATGCAAAATTTGAAACTTCATAATGTTCAAAATTGTTTTGTTCCGCTTCATCAATTAGCAGTTTCATTTCTTGTAAAGATTGTTCCTCATCTATGTTCGGCGCTTTTTGTTGTGCTATTTTTTTATACAACAACGTATTTTCCTCAACAGTTAATGAATACGCAGATAAATGTTGAACAGGCAGTTGGAAAACTGTTTTCAGCTCTTGCGCCCAATCTTGCAGCGAACGCAAATTTATTCCATACATGAGGTCAACCGAAATATTCTCAAAACCTGCTTTTTGCGCATTTTCAATAGCAAAAAGAGCATCTTTTCCGGAATGTGTTCTTCCCAGAAAGTGCAAAATATCATCGTTAAAAGATTGTATTCCAATGCTTATCCTGTTGAATCCCAAGCTTTTTAAATCTATCAAATATTCAAATGATAATTGCTCCGGATTTCCCTCAATCGTACATTCAATTTCCGAATCAACATCAAAATTTTCATATATGGCGTTCATTATTTTTTCTAATGAATGAATAGGCAACAATGTGGGGGTTCCGCCGCCGAAATAAATAGTTTTGATTTTATATAAACTACCCCGTCCGGCTTCGCCGTCCACCCCTACTAAGGTTGCTTTAGAAAATAAGGTTTCTATTTTTTCACTTTCCCCGTTCGGCGGCGGCGGTTGTACCGCCGCCGTTCTATCTGAGGGCAGAAAATTTTCTGCCCCTACATTCTCCTTTCTGCTTTCTACCTCTTTCACCACTGCATCCACATACCGTTCCACATTTTTCATGTTTACAATAGAATAAAAGTTGCAATAAATGCACTTTTTTGTACAAAACGGAATATGAATGTAAATACCGGCCATATTTTAAATCAGTGTTTATTAAACGCAAAAGGTTTTGTTATTATTTCGTTACGCGTTACAATCGTTGCACGTTACCTCTTACCGCACACCTCTTACCGCATCAATAAATCGCTATTTTTGCCCTTCATTTTTTGATATGCTAACAAACTACTCAAAAATCCTTGAAAACGCAGTAAACGAAATTGCCAAACTGCCGGGCATCGGGCGCAGAACCGCCTTGAGGTTAGCGCTACATTTGGTAAACACAGAAACAATAGAAGTAGAAATTTTAACGCAAGCTTTAGCCGAGCTTAAAGTGTCTTTAAAAATTTGCAAGCATTGCTTTGCAATTTCAGATGATGAAATTTGTGAACTATGCAACAACCCAAAACGAAACACCGGCGTTATTTGTGTAGTTCAAGACATTAGAGACGTGATTGCTATTGAAAATACCCACCAATTTCAAGGCGTGTATCACGTGTTAGGTGGCGTTATCTCCCCTGTTGATGGCATCGGTCCCGGACAATTAAAGCTGCAAGAACTTTTCCAACGCATTGAAAAAAAATCTGTTGAAGAAATTATTTTGGCGCTGCCCTCTACCCCCGAAGGAGACACTACCAACTTTTATATTTACAAACATTGCATGGAAAAAGTACCCAAGATCTCTTTGTTGGCGCGGGGCGTGGGCATCGGCGAAGAATTGGAATACATTAATGAGGTAACTTTAGGACGTTCTTTGCTCACACGCATTAGTTTTGAGTTGCAATATGGCAATGTTCCTTCGTAGGAGCATTGCGCGCAATGCCCCTACCGGCAAATTTTCCCTTTTATCTCTTCCACCGCCAAAAAATTCCGCGGCGAAACCACATCCATCCACCCCGATTCAATAGGATAAACCCGATTTTCCTTCACAGCATTCAACAAAGTATAAGGATAAGTCTTCACAAAATGCGGAAAATCTTCCGTGCGCACAAAAATAAAATCCGGATTTTGAGAGAATAAATATTCGCGACTGATATTCCAAGTAAATAAAGCATCACCAATATTCTTCCCCCCTGCCAAACGAATAATTTCACTAATATGAGAATTTGCGGGTGCCGTAAAATCGCCGGCAGCACCAAAACTTACTACATAATAAACCAATGGTAGGGGCGCAAAATTTTGCGCCCCTACATTTCCATCATTTTTGCATTTTTCCCCGTTCGGCGGCGGTTGCACCGCCGTCGTTTTATATTCCTCCAATTTTTCACCATAATACCTCACCAACGAATCCGCTACCCGCTCGTTATCCACAATTTGCCCAAGCATTTTCAACACATCCAACATCCCTTCCAATTTTTCCTCTTCCTTTATCGCAATCACGGTAATGCCCGATTTTTCCAATTTATCCACCTCGTTTTTCGGAATAATGGAGCCAATGAGTACTACATCCGGTTCCAGCGAAACAATTTTTTCAATATTAATATTTTGCAGACCTCCAACTTTGTTTATGCGCTCGGTTTCTTCCGGAAAATTGCAATAATCTGAAATGCCAATCAGCTTATCTTCAGCATGAAGCAGAAACAACATTTCGGTAATTCCGGGCGAAAGCGAGATGATTTTTTCCGGCGCTCTATCTAATTTTATCTCCCGATCATAAGAATCGGTCAGGCATAAAAAAGTGCCCGCCTCATCTTTAGGAGACAGGCAGGCACCACACAGAGAAATAAAATAAAAATATACTAATGCCCTTAACAGGCGATTAGTCGTACATATTAACACGGCGAAAATAACAAATTATTATATATGCTCAGCTTCTCCAGTACATTATTTTTTACGTGTATATAGTCGTCAACACCCGCTTCATTCAATGTATCAATGATTTCCGTTGGGTTTCCGGCGATTAAAACAGGTATTTTTTTCGTATTTTTTTTGATCTGCTGAGTGATTTCAATTCCCAAAGTCGCGTATTCTTCATCGGAACTACACAACACGATGAGGTCAGGCTGGGCATTTAAAGCAGCTTTTACCCCTTCTTCAGCACTTGCAAAACCCGCATTGTCTATAATTTCATAACCCGCACATCCGAAAAAGTTGGTAATAAAACCGGCTCTCGCCTGGCGCATTGCCAAATTCCCCACTTTCAACAAAAATACTTTTGGGCGGTGATGTTTCTTTGCCCACGCTTCCGTTTGCAAACGTAATGCTTCAAACGCAGCCGCTCCGCGATAAGATTTCAAACCTTCCGAATCGCATGTTTTAGTTTCCTCAATTTTATCCAACATACTTTCATTAGTATTCGGATATTGGTTGGTTCCCAATAAAATATATTTCCGCGTAGCAATATCCATATCACGTTTTTGCGCGCTTCTTTCAATCTCCGATCTAATTTTTCCGTTTTCTATTAATGTAATAAAACCTCCGTCAATTTCGGTCTCTCGGAATAAACTCCAAGCGTACTCAATGATAGCGTTCGTCAGATTTTCAATATAGTAAGAACCTGCTGCCGGATCCACAACTTTATCAAAATAAGATTCTTCTTTTAAAATAATCTGCACATTTCTGCTCATGCGACTTGAAAATTCATCTCCCTGCTTATACGCCACATCAAACGGTTTGAGTGCAATAGAATCTGCGCCGCCCAAAGCCGCCGACATTGCCTCGGTGGTAGAGCGCAACATATTCACATACGGATCATACAATGTCTTATTCCACGAAGAAGCTATTGTATTGATTGTAACGTGATAAGCACAATCGCACGCAGGATGATATTGTTCTATTAAAGTTGACCACAACAAACGCACTGCTCTCAATTTGGCAATTTCCATAAAATAGTTAGAGCCAACGGAAAGCGTAAATTGCATTTTAGACGCAATATTCTCCGAAGCAACTCCTTTTTCGGTAGCAAAAGCCACATATTCATTCGCAACCGCTAATACATAACCCAATTCCTGAACAATCGTCGCACCCGCGTTGTGCATTGCCAATCCATTAACATTAATGATTTTAAAATGAGGGAGCTCTGATGTTAAAACCAACAACTCAATAGCTTCTTGTAGATCGGTTTCCTTATTTCTATAGAATTTTCCTTTTTTCAGTGCATAAATAATAGCATCAAAATCAATGGCGCCGGCAATTTTTGCTTTATCCAATTTATGCTCTTCAACATACTGCATAAACCATTTCATCAAATCAATATAGGAAGTAGCGCAACGGAATTGCACCGGATTTTTTTCTAAATCTATTTGATGCAACAACGAGGTTAAGTCCTTATAAGAGGTTATATTTTTTGTACAAAAAGAGAGGGTATCCGCACCTTTTTTTAGCGCATTTACTGCAATTTCATTCGCTTTTTTCGGATCTCTTTCAGTAATCTCCTGCACAATATTCCATTTGTTATTTTCTGTTTTAAAACCTCTTGTATAAGGAAATTGATTGGGCAGCGCTTCTAAATAATCTAACGCCTCAAGGTCTTCGGCGCGATAATAGGGACGCACTTGGAAACCTTCGTCGGTGCGCCACACCAACTTTTTTTGATAATCGGCGCCTTTTAAATCTTTGAGGATTACTTCTTCCCACTGCTCGGTACTTACCGGCGGAAACTCTTGAAACAGCTTATTTTCGACACTCATTATATATGAATTTTTTAAGGCGCGAATATCTATAAAATTTTCCAAATTTTACCCATAGAGGAAAAAAAAGCAGAGCAATTCACCGTAGATGCCGGAGCTTGTACAGCGAGTTAGCATAAACGTGACCCGAATGCATGTGAGTAGGGTTTTAATCTTTTGTATATTTTCGCGGCTAAAGGCGTAAAAAATGAAAGTAAACAACAAATCATACAGAGCAATATGGATAGAAAATTTCGCCGTTTGCATGATAGACCAAAATTTGCTGCCTTTTGAGTTTAAAATTCATCATTGTTATAGCGTTGATGAAACTTGCGATGCCATAAAAACTATGATTACTCGAGGCGCAGGATCTATTGGAGCTGCCGGCGGATATGCCATGTTACAAGCCATTTGGGAGAATGAAAATGCCGAAAATCTATATAATGAACTGAAAACGGCAAAGCAAAAAATAGATGCCACACGCCCTACTGCGGTAAACTTATTTTATGCAACGAACAGAGTTTTAGAAGCGGCAAAAATCTCTACAGCATTTGCCATAGCCGAAGCGCACGCCATAGCCGACGAATGTGTAGAACAATCGAAAAAAATGGGAATTTACGGCAGCGAACTGATAAAAGACGGTTACAAAATAGAAACACACTGCAATGCCGGCTGGTTAGCATTGGTGGATTATGGAAGCGCCCTTTCGCCCATTTACACCGCTTTTGAAAACGGAAAAAAGAACATTTTTGTTTATGTGGATGAAACGCGCCCTCGTTTGCAGGGTATGCGCTTAACAGCTTGGGAGTTGCAACAACAAGGCATTTCGCACGCCATTATTCCCGACAACGCAGGAGCTTTTTATATGTCTAAAAATGAAATAGATATAATGATAGTCGGTGCAGATAGAATTGCCGCAAACGGCGATACCGCCAATAAAATCGGAACACTCGAAAAAGCTATTGCAGCCAAGTATTACGGCATTCCTTTTTATATTGCCGCTCCAAGTTCCACTTTTGATTTAGATACCCAAACCAGAAACGAAATTATTATTGAAGAACGAAACGAAGAGGAGGTGCTGCATTGCTATGGAAAAAATAAAGAAGGCAAACTGGAAAATATATTTATCTCGAACCCGGGATCAAAAGCAAAAAATCCGGCTTTTGACGTAACACCCGCTGAATTAATCACAGGATTTATTACGGAAAAAGGAATTATTAAGCCAAATAACGAAGAAATTAAAAAACTATTCGAAAAATGATTTTTGAAGAAGAAAGAAAACAGGTAGCTCAAATCATGAGGCGTTTATATGAAAGAGGTCTCACAACAACGAGTGGCGGAAATGTAAGCTTTAAAAATGCAGACGGTCATATTTTTATCACCGCAAGCCAAAGCGATAAATCATGTATTGACGAAAGTAAAATTGTGGTTTTGGATAAAAATTTTAAAAACCTTACGCCTAAATTAAAGCCGAGCATGGAAACCGAAATGCACATAAAAATCTACGAAAACCGTCCTGATATTTCGGCAATTGTGCATTCACATCCTGTTTTCGCTTCTACATTTGCCGTTTCTGATGTAAAACTCGACACTTTTATTACCGAAGAAGCGGGATACATTTTAGGAGAAATAGCTGTATTGGAACACAGAACGATGGGGAGTAGCGAATTAGCCAAAGCATGTTCTGAAGGGTTAATGAAACATAATGTTGGCTTAATGAAAAACCACGGAGCCATTGCTGTAGGACGCAATTTAATAGAAGCATTTGACAGAATAGAGGTTTTAGAATTTACGGCGCGCATTCATTTTAATTGTTTGATGTTGAAAAAATAATGAAAAAACTAATTAGCATTTTTTTACTACTCATAGTCATTACAGCTTTCGGACAAACCAAAACCCCCGAAGATTTTGGCTTCAGGCATATTGTTTACAAATATAAAAACGATAACGTTGATATTCTTATCAAATCGAAAAAAGGAGAAGAAAATGTTAAAAAACCGCTTTTCTTTTTTTGCCAGGGCAGTTTACCCATTCCTTTGATAAAGTATGACGAGTACGGCGGTTATGGTGTTTTTCCTTTCATTCCCGATAGTCTTTCCGAAAAATATCATTTAGTTATTGTAAGTAAACCCTATATTCCGGTAATGGCAGAAATTAAAACGCTTTCAGAAAATTACTGCACCTACGTTGACAGCACAGGGAAAGTTCCAAAAGAATATTCGGACAAAAATTTATTAAGCTATTACGTTCAACGAAACATCGCAGTTATTAAGCATTTACAAAAACAAAAATGGGTTTCTCCCACGCAACTTGTTGTTGCAGGGCACTCGGAAGGCAGTAGCATTGCTGCAAAAATGGCAACAGAATGTAATAAAATCACACATCTGATTTATTCGGGAGGCAATCCATTGGGAAGAGTCATGTCCATAATTGGACAAAACAGAGCAAGAGAAACCGATACCGACAGCACAAGATTTGGTGAGAGAAGCATGAGGTATTGGGAAAAAGTAGTGAAAAATAAAAACTGTATGGACAATTCACATGGCGATACCGACAAAACCACTTTCGATTTTTCGTATCCGCCGCCAATAAAGCATTTGGAGAAGCTAAAAATCCCCGTATTAATTACATACGGAACAAAAGATGAGAGTGCGCCGTTTAATGATTTTTTGCACGTGGAAACTATTAGACAAGGGAAAAAGAATTTTACGTTTAAAGCGTACATTGGAACAGATCACAATTTTTATCCGTTAACGGAGGATAATAAACCAAATTTCGATATTTATAATTGGGGTAAGGTTGCAGATGATTGGTTAGAATGGTTGAATGAGAATTAAATGGTAATATAAATTTTAGCAAACAAAAAGAATAGTATTCATTTATTTTTCTACCTTTGCGCTCAGCTTTTTACGCTTATGAAAAATCCAAAATTAGCTTCTCGTTACGCCCAAGCGCTTTATGATTTTTCTGTTGAAACAGATGCTGTTGAAAGTGTGTATCACGACATTTTGAAGATTGATGAGGTTTTAGATGCAAATAAAGAATTGAGAACCGTATTAGAAAGTCCCATTATTCCTCATCATAAAAAAATAAATATTGTTAATGAAATTTTTCAAGAAAATTTAAGCGAAACCACGTTTAAGTTTTTTGAACTTATTGTAAAAAAAAGAAGAACACCTCAATTATTGTTGATTTGCAGACAATTTGTCAAAATTTATTACAAAGAACACAATATTAAGGAAGCACATATTACTTCTGCGCATCAACTTTCCGACAAGATGGTTCATTATTTAAAAACTTATTTAGAAAAAGATTCTCCTTATACCTTTAAAATTACTCTTCGTAAAGATTCGAAAATTATTGGCGGATTGATTATTAAAGTAGATGACTATTATTTTAACGCCGGTATTCAAGCAAAAATAAATAAACTAAAGGCAGAGTTTTCGCGAAATGCGTATGCGGCAGGGTTCTAGGTGTGAAAGCGCGAAAGCAGAAAGCATTAAATTTTAAATCTTTAAATTTTAAATTAATATCATGGCACAAAAAAAATTAACACGTAGCGTTTCCGATCGCAAAGTTGCAGGTGTATGCGGCGGATTGGGTGAATATTTTAACATGGATCCCTTAGTTTTTAGAGTTATTTTCTTATTTCTGTTCTTTTTTGGCGGAACCGGACTCATTTTGTACATTTTCTTGTGGATATTGATGCCTGAGAAAAATGATGAACCGGCAGAAGAGTCCGGATATAGTACAGGTGAAATAATAAGCGATGTGGTGGAAACGGCTGAGGTTATCGGAAAAATCATTAATCATTCACACAAGCATAAAAAGCCTGTGAAAAAACATAGAGGCGTTTTATGGGGACTGCTTATTGTGGTTGTCGGTTTTCTTTTATTAGGAAAATCGTTTGGATTGTTTGAATTTTATTGGTGTAATATATTTAAATTGTGGCCCGTACTCATTATTTGGATTGGAATTGCACTGTTGCCCATCGGACGCGTTTGGAAAAGTGTATGCAGTTTCGTTCTTTTAGCTATTGCGGTTGCTTTGCTTTTTATGCTTTCTCTAAAATCGTGCCACCATCCTTTTTGGAAATATTTTTGGAATGATAAATATGGTATTGAAGAAAAAAGCAGTAATTCTGAGTGTTATAAAAAATGTATAGAAGATTTTGAGTTAGATATTGATACAGAAACAATTATAGTAACCGCAAACGGCGACTCTATAGTAATTGATCAAAATGCCCGACAAGGTGGAGAAAAAGTTGTTATAAAAAAAGTAATACGCTAAATCCCCTTCAAATTTTGAAGGGGTGTCTCGCAAAGCGAGACGGGGTAGTTTATATAAAAAAACAAAAATGAACCTTAATCATTACAATACCATATTAAATACCATCCCACCCCACGTAAAATTGGTAGCAGTATCCAAAATGCGACCGATAGAACAAATTCAAACTTTGTATAATGTCGGTCATAGGGTTTTCGGAGAAAACCGCCCGCAAGAAATGAAAGCCAAATATGAAGCGCTTACCAAAGATATAGAATGGCATTTTATCGGGCATTTGCAAAGCAATAAAATCAAATATATTGCGCCATTTGCTTCTCTCATTCACAGCATTGACAGTTTTTCTTTGCTACAAGAAGTAAACCGGTATGCAGAAAAAAACAACCGTATTATTCCCTGTTTGTTGCAGTTTTTTATTGCACAAGAAACCAGCAAATATGGACTTTCGTGGGAGGAATGTGCAGAAATGTTAGAAAGCCCTGCTTTTTCTACACTTAAAAATATTAATATCGTCGGCGTGATGGGCATGGCAACTTTTACCGATGATAAAGCATTAATTCGGAAAGAATTTAAAAAATTATACGGTTATTTTGTACAATTAAAAGAAAAATATTTTTCGAATCATCCTGACTTTAAGGAGATTTCCATGGGAATGAGCGAAGATTACGACATAGCTATTGAAGAAGGCAGTACCATAGTCCGCATCGGCAGCGCCATCTTCGAAAACTCCTAACCGCTCACCGCCAACCGTTCACCGCATATCTTCTACCGCTTTACATCCATCGCATTCCGCAACGCACTGCCAATAAGCATAAAAGCCAGCACCAAAAGCATGATGGCAATTCCCGGCGCAATGGCTAAATACGCCTTATCCAACACGATATAGGCGTAATTTTCTTTCATCATCATGCCCCAGGAAGGAATAGGCGGTTGCACCCCCATACCAAGAAAGCTCAATCCTGCTTCCATGAGAATGGCGGAAGAAAAATTAGCGGCAGAAAGCACGACTAAAGTTCCTAAAATATTGGGTAATATGTGTTTAAAAATAATTCTAAAATTTGAAAAACCCAGCGCTTTTCCGGCTTCTACAAAATCTTGCTGTTTTAATGCGAGCGTTTGTCCGCGTACCACGCGCGCAATATCCACCCACATAGTTAGCCCGATGGCAATAAAAATTTGCCAAAATCCTTTGCCGAGCGCAAAACTGATGGCAATGACCAACAACAGCGTTGGAATAGACCACACTACGTTGATAAGCCATGTGAGCGCGGCATCCACTTTTCCGCCGTAGTAACCGGCCGTGGCGCCCACAAAAATACCTATTAGCAATGCAATAAAAACGGCAATAAATCCAACTGCCAAGCTGATTCGTGCGCCTAACATCAATTGACTGAGGACGTCGCGGCCATAACGATCAGTACCCAACCAAAATGTTTTTTTCCGTAGAGGTTGAAAATTTTCAACCCCTACGGTGCGCAATTCCAAAATGATGTCATTATCCAACACCGGCACCGAATTATACCGCACCGGCTGCCCAAACAACATTTTATGAAAAAATCCCACTTCCTTCACAGGCGGTTCTTTGGGCGTATCCAAAAAATATACCGAAAATCCCGGCGATTGCAGCGCAATCTCTAAATGTTGGTCGTTGCAAAAAGGAGTTTTATCCGGCGTAATGAGATATCCTAAAATTGCCATGAGCAATACCAAACCCAAGAAAATGAGCGAAATCATTCCCATTTTTTCTTTTTTAAATCGCTTCCATGTGAGTGCAGAAAGCGAAAGTGCTTTTTCTTCGGAACGTTTTTTGCGAAAAAGGAACATGGGTTTTTGTTTGCGCAAAAATATTATTTTTGCCGATATTAATCATTATTAATGGCAAGACCAAAAAAAGTAAAAACAGAAGTTCCCGTTTTTCAGGGAAAATTAGAAGAGCTTATTATTCAGGCTCTTATTGAAAAAAAAGGAGAGCAAATAGTTTGTATTGACTTAAAAGCCATGCAGCACGTTCTGTTCGATTATTTCATTATTTGCACCGGAAATTCCAAGCCACACGTGGAAACTCTCAGTGACTTTGTGCAGGAAACTACAAAAAAACAAGCCGGAGTCAGACCTTCATATATTGAAGGTCGTGCCAATGGCGAGTGGATTTTATTAGATTATTTCAATGTTATTGTGCATATTTTTCAACCTGAAGTGCGTCAATTTTATAACATCGAATCGCTTTGGAGCGATGCGCCAAGTCAATGGTTTTAATCAAAAATATACAGATATGCAAAAAATAATAATCAAAAATTTTGGTCCAATAACTAACGCTGAAATAGACATAAAAAAGTTCTTAGTTCTCATTGGAGATAATGCTATTGGCAAAAGTACGATCATAAAGTTAATTTCCTCTTTTTCGTGGATAGAGAAAGACTTGTTTCGTGGCTCTGAAAAAACAAAAGAATGGCTTGAAAAAGAAAACAGATTAAGTTATTCTTTTTTACCATATCACAGAATAGAAGATTTTCTCAAATCTGATTCTGTTATAGAGTTTTACGGACAAGCATTTGTTATCAAGTATAACAATAAAAAAATATCTATTGGAAAACGAATAGATAGCGATTACCGGTTGCCTCAAATAATGTATGTGCCTGCCGAAAGAAACTTTATAACTTATATGAGAGCAACAAAAAATTTCCAATCAGAAGGAGCATTACAAGATTTTGAGAGAGAATATTTTAATGCTGCCAATAACTTAAAAGGAAGTTTATCTCTGCCTATTCGTGATTTTGAAATTGAATATAACAAAAGACACGAAATGTTATATTTAAAAAATAAAAATCATAAAATAAAAATCACAGAAGCTGCCAGCGGTTTTCAATCATCTGTACCATTAATTTTAGTGTCTGATTATTTGTCAAAATTAATACAAAATAACAGTGAAGCAATGACAAGTGGTGATATTAGAGAATTTGAAAAAGAAATAGATAAAATATTAAATGACAAAAATTTAACAGAAAGGCAAAGACAAATTACAATATCCAAAATATCTGCACTTTCAAAAAAATTCAACAAAAAAGCATTTATAAATATAGTTGAAGAGCCTGAACAAAATCTGTTTCCTATATCACAGAAAAAAATACTTGAAAGTTTGATTGCAATATGTAATCAAACTAAAGATAATAAGTTTCTTATTTCAACGCATAGTCCGTATATTTTGACAATTTTAAATAATTTATTATTTGCACAAAGAGTAATTGATAAAAATGACGGTTTAAGAAGCGAGGTATCAAAAATAATCAACGAAAAAACACGCATAAAATCAGACGATTTTTCGGCTTATGTTTTAGAAGAAACAGATAATGGTAGTGAAACGAAATCGCTTATTGACGAAGCAACCGGAATGATAGGACAAAACTACTTAGATACTGTTTCGGAAATTTTGGGCTATGAATTTAACACTCTTTATGAAATTTACGCTAAAACTTTCCAAAGGCAATGAGTAAAAAAGAAGAATTAAAAAGTGTGATTCACTCTGTGCCTAATGCAGTAAAATATTTGCAAGAACATGCTTCGCCCGAAATTTTTATTGCAGAGATGGATAAAGATAGTACTGCATATATTTTATATGATATAGACAAAACAAAGAAAATATGTAAAATAGCAGGTGTAGAAATGGTATTAAATAAAGAGAAAACCTTTTTAATTATTAATTCATCGAATATTGTTTTTATTCCAATTGATGGCAAAAATGGTTTATTGGGAGGAGTTTCAAACTGTGATTTTGTGTTTTTTAATGACCAAAATTTTTGCTTTGTTGAAATGAAGTTAAATGCAGTTTTAGCAACAAGTCAAACGTTATTACAACAAGAAAGAGCAATACGTAGAAATAGGAAGAAAGCTGTTGAACAATTAAAATGTACGATAAATTATTTTGACACAGAATTTTCAAAAGACTATAAAGGCTTAAAATTGGAAGCATACATTGCAACACCTGATATTTATCCGCGAGAAAATACGGCTTTTCAAAGCATAAAAATTCAATTTCTAAAAGAAGTGCATATCAAATTATTCGAGGGTAGAGAGAAAAAATACAATTAAAAAAATATATGTTTTTGTGGGATAAAATCGTTTTCGGTCCTATTCAAAGTCGGCGCTTAGGCAGCTCGCTTGGAATTAATGTTTCGCCTACAGATGTGAAAATCTGTTCGTTTGATTGTATTTATTGCGAATGTGGCTGGACGCTGGAAAAAAGTATTGATCCTCATCTTTTCTTTTCGGTGGAAGAAATTATTACCGCCATTGAAACTAAACTTCGCCAATGTAAAGAAGACGGTATATTTATAGACAGCATTACTTTTTCAGGAAACGGCGAACCAACTTTGCATCCAAATTTCGATCAAATTATTGATACTCTGATTGTTTTAAGAGATAAATATTATCCTAAAACTGTGATAACCTGTTTGTCTAACGCCACACAACTAACAAATAATAAAGTGTTAACCGCACTGCAAAAAATTGAAAATCCCATATTAAAATTAGATGCGGTAACAGAGCCGCTTTTTCGATTGATTAATAAACCTACTATTTCTGTTTCTGTTGAAGAAATAGTTGAGCAGTTGCAAAAAATGAAGGGTAATTTTATTTTGCAGACTTTATTTTTTAAAGGAGAAATTGACGGACAATATTTTAATAATGCCGCTGAACCTCATCTTTCTTTGTGGGTGGAGGTCGTTAAAAAGCTGCATCCTAAAAAAGTGATGATTTATTCTTTAGACAGAAATACACCGGCGCAGGCATTAGAAAAAGTTCCGATGGAGAAACTGCAAGAGATTGTACAACAATTGCAAACATTTGGAATTTCGGCAGATGCATATTAATAAAAGGAAAATAGAGTTGTTAGCGCCTGCCAAAAATGTGCAATGTGGCAAAGAAGCGATTTTGCACGGGGCGGATGCAATATATATGGGAGCGCCAAAATTCAGCGCTCGTTCTGCCGCCGGAAATTCCATAGCAGATATTGCCGAACTTTGCACTTTTGCGCATCAATATGGCGCGGCGGTGCATGTAGCGCTCAACACCATCCTTACCGATAGCGAATTGGTGCAAGCCGAAAAAATAATTTGGCAATTGTATGAAAGTAAAATTGATGCGCTTATCATTCAAGATTTTGGCATTTTAAAGTTAGACTTGCCGCCCATTCCATTGCATGCCAGTACACAATGCGATAATCGCACGGCAGATCACGTGAAAATGCTGGAACAGTTAGGTTTTCAACGAGTTATTTTAGCAAGAGAGTTGTCTTTAAATGAAATTAAGCAGATGAAAGCGCAAACATGTATTGAACTTGAGGCGTTTGTGCATGGTGCGCTGTGCGTGAGTTACAGCGGACAATGTTACGCCAGCGAGGCGTGCATGAAACGGAGTGCCAATAGAGGCGCGTGCGCCCAATTGTGCAGATTGCCTTATAAATTGCTCGATTCATCCGGAAATGAATATGCTAAAGGACATTTATTGTCTTTAAAAGATCTGAATCGTTCAGAATATTTAGAAGAAATGATGATCGCCGGAATTAGTTCTTTTAAAATTGAAGGTCGTTTGAAAGATGTGAATTATGTGAAAAATATTACCGCGTATTATCACCAAAAATTAGAAGAAATTCTACAGAAAAATGATGATTTTACGCGTACTTCGTATGGTAAAACCTCTCTTTTCTTTACGCCCAATCCTGAAAAAAGTTTCCATCGCGGCAGCACGAATTATTTTTTATCAGAAAGAGAAGCGCCTGTTCATCAATGGCACACACCGAAATCTACCGGAGAATATATTGGCGTTGTAGAAAAGTCTGAGTATAATTATTTTACTTACAGCGGAAAACTGCTTCATAATGATGATGGTGTGGTAATTATTGATGAAGAAAGCCAAGAGGTTTATAAGGCATTTAAAATTAATGCGGTAGAAGAAAATAGAGTTTTTCCTGCTGAAAAAGTAGTTTTGGCAGCCGGTCAACTCATCTATCGTAATTATGATTATTTATTTGAAAATCAATTAAAAAAAACATCATCTCAGCGAAAAATTGAGGTAAAAATGTGTGTAGAAGAAATTGAGGAAGGTTTTGTTTTGCATTTATCGGATGAACGTGGTGCTTCGATTTCACAAAAATTAACATTAGAAAAAGTGATCGCTGAAAAAAAGGAAGAAGCTAAAAGTCGCTTACAAAATGAATTATTGAAAACGGGGAATACAATTTATCAAGTTGTTGAATTTGAAGATTTAACGAAAGAATCTTATTTCATTCCGGCTTCTGTGATGGCGAATTGGCGACGGGAGGCAATTGCTTTGCTTGATGAAAAAGAGACCTTATTTTCACAAAGCAATCTTAGCAGGAAGAAAGGAGAAGGAAGAAAGGAAACCTTATTTTTAAAAGGCAACCCTAGTAGCTATTTGCAAAATGTTCACAATGAAAAGGCGGCGGCGATTTATCGGGAATTAGGGGTTAATGATGTGGTTTATTCTTTTGAAAAGCAACCACCAAAGGAAGAGGTTGCGGTGATGTTTTGTAAATATTGCATTAAAAAGGCGTTGGGGTGTTGTTCACAAACACAATCCGAACCGTTGTTTTTGGAAAGCGAAAGCATTCGATTTCGATTGGATTTTGATTGCGATAAATGCGAAATGCGATTGCATATGAAACCGTTCACCATTTTGGCGTAAACGCAAATGGAATGTGCTCTAAGTTGTATCCTTCCCCGTTAAAAATGATTGCGATAATATCAAAACGTACTTCTAACTTGATTTGATGTTTTAATACATAGTAATTTGCGGCGCGAATGATATTTTGCTGCTTTTGTTTGGTAACCGACTGTTGCGGCTCGCCAAATGCATTTCCCGAGCGCGTTTTTACTTCACAAAAAACAATATATTCATCATTTTTAGCAATAATATCAACCTCTAAATGATTCGATTGCCAATTTTTTTCTAAAATGGTGTATTTGTTTCCTGTATAAAACGCAAGGGCGAGCTCCTCGCCCCTACGTCCAAATTGTTGTTTTTCTGTCATATTTCTCTGATTTTAAAAAGGGCGCAAAATTTTGCGCCCCTACGGGTTATGCTTTTTTTGCTTTGGAATGCCAAACCAAATAGGTACACAATCCTACAAACATTACAATAGATAATACATTGAATGGCATGGAATTAATGTATGATGCGGAAGGTATGTTCTCTAAGCCTGCATATTTCAAAATGGCGCTGATGACTCCGAAAATAGCGCCACCCGCCAATAATCCGGAAGCAATGAGCGTGCCTTTTTCCTTGCGCGCTTTGTTAATCAATTCATCTTTGCTTCTTGTGCTGATGAACCACGCGATGAATCCGCCTACCAATAATGGGATGTTGAGCTGCAACGGAATGAACATTCCCAACGAGAACGCCAACGCCGGAATGCCGATACGATCTAACACAATGGCTAAAATTGCGCCGATGATATAGAGCAACCATGGCGTTTGCCCGCCAAACATTAACGGCTTAATAATGGCAGCCATCGCGTTTGCCTGCGGTGCAACTAACGCATTTTCACCGGTATAACCATAAGCCTCGGAAAGAATCATGATTACTGCGCCTACAGTTAGTGCAGAAACTAACGTTCCTACAAACTTCAACGCCTGTTGTTTTAGAGGTGTGGTTCCAATCCAATAACCAATTTTTAAATCGGTGATGAAACCGCCTGCCATTGCCAATGCCGAGCATACGATACCTCCCACGATTAATGCGGTGATAATTCCGGTGCCGCCTTGCAAGCCCACAGCCGAAAGAATAAACGACGATAAAATCAACGTCATCATGGTCATTCCCGAAACGGGGTTAGTTCCTACCGTAGCGATAGCTGTTGCCGCAACGGTGGTGAACAAAAATGCAAATACGAAAATTACCAACAATCCTACCAATACTTGTGGTAAACTCATGGAAAGACCTCCGGTTAAGAAAAATGCAGCAATCATTACGGCTACGCCCAAAAATCCGAAAAGGATAATGCGCATAGCAATATCTCTTTGTGTACGAGCTACTTTTGTTTGTTCATCCGCAGTCTTTTTCTGCGAGGCAAATACTACTCCGAACGAGCGTTTGATGACGCCGGCAGATTTAATCACCCCGATAATTCCCGCCATGGCAATACCGCCAATACCGATGTAGCGCACAAATTGCGTGAAAATAAGTTCAGGCTCTAATGTGCTCATGAGCGTGCCGTCCGGCATGGCGCCGTATTGACCCAACAGCGGCACAATAAACCACCACGACAGGAAAGAGCCTGCACAAATAATGGTCGTATATTTCAATCCGATAAGAAAACCGGTACCCAGCAGAATGGATCCGGCATTCATTTTAAACACAAATTTGTAATTTGTGGCTAATTCCGTGCCCCATGCGGTCATGCGCGAAGTTATGTTTTCCGCCCAAAGTTGGAAATTGGTCATTAAAAAATCATAAATACCTCCAATTAAACCGGCTATCAACAACAATTTAGCTTGATTTCCGCCTTTAGCGCCCGACACCAAAATTTCGGTGGTAGCGGTAGCTTCGGGAAATGGATATTTTCCGTGCATTTCGGAAACAAAATATTTTCGAAACGGAATGAGAAACAGAATGCCCAAGAAGCCGCCAAACAACGACGCCAAGAAAATTTGGAAGAAATTTACTTGAATTTCCGCACCCAACACAGGATCGGTTTCTTTAATAATGTAAATAGCAGGCAAGGTAAAAATAGCACCCGCTACAATTACGCCGGAACTGGCGCCAATAGATTGGATGATAACGTTTTCGGACAATGGGCTTTTTCTTCGCGCCAATGTGGAAATGCCCACTGCAATAATAGCAATAGGAATCGCGGCTTCGAATACTTGTCCGAAACGCAAGCCGGAGTAAGCGGTTGCGGCAGAAAAGATAATTGCCATTAAGATACCCCATGCCACGGTCCAGGCGTTTACTTCAGGGTATTTTTTGTTGCTTAGCAAAATGGGATTGTAGGTTTCGCCTTCCTTTAACTCGGTGTAGGCATTGTCGGGCAGGTGAATCTCCTGTTCTTCAATGTGTAAATCTTTTTCACTCATAAAATTAATGTTTGTTATTATTGTTTGGGATAATTAACTATAAAATTGAGGTTTTTATTTTCCTAATAATAATTTTAACCGTTAACTATTTCATTATTATCTGCTTTCTTAATTAAGAACCTGAACGCGAAATTATGAAAAAGATTGAAAAAATGAATCCGTATGCACTTTAATTGCTTACTGCTAATAGAGAAACATACGAAATAGCCTTCCCTTCCAACAACCATTTCTTCTCATAAAAAGTTTGAATTTCCGTTAAAACAGAGGTCTCGCCGGTTTTATATACATCGGCAATATTTTCTACCAAATTCCATTTTTCTATGGGAGCGGCTTCAACTACGTATTCATAAAGTTCTCTACTATCGGTTTTTAGATGAATGATACCTGTGGGGTCAATAATTTTTTGATATTTTGAAATAAAATTGGGCGAAATTAATCTTTTGCGCTCTTTTCTCAATTGAGGATCCGGAAAGGTAACCCAAATTTCATGTACCTCATCTTGAGAAAAATAATACTCAATATCTTCTATTTTAATACGCAAAAAAGCTACATTTTTTAGATTTTGTTCAATGCCGTCTTTGCAGCCGCGCCATAAACGGGCGCCTTTTCTATCAATGCCGATAAAGTTTTTATCGGGAAAGCGTTGTGCCATACCAATGGTGTATTCGCCGCGCCCACAACCCAGCTCCAACACAATTGGGTTATTGTTTTTAAAATAGTTGGAATGCCATTTCCCTTTTAACGGAAATGGCTCATTGCGTGCATCAAAATCATCATGCTGAAAGAGGTTTTCAAAGGTTTTGTTTTCCGCAAATCGTTTTAGCTTGTCCTTTCCCATAATATAATTACTCTTCATAAAAAGAGGCTGCCTTTTGAGCAGCCTCTTACATTTGTCATTATATCGAAAATCTATTTAATAGAAACTTTCGTAGTTGAAACAGTATTCGATTCGGTAACAACACGTACGTTATAGATACCGGTAGCTACATTCAGCGTAATCTCAGTTCTATCTCCGTTAGCTTGTCCTTTCCAAATTA